>ERZ1643246.1764-NODE-1764-length-22645-cov-13.570164_pt1 | contig 22645 bp, 22 predicted proteins | sample MGYA00579265_ERZ1643246 | MGnify/ENA primary metagenome ERZ1643246 (study PRJEB29033, sample SAMEA4952261) | chicken gut metagenome | biome: Broiler Chicken; feature: Gastrointestinal Tract; material: Caecum | place: Ireland | collected 2018 | study: Broiler...
TTGCTTGAACAATTCCTTCAAAAATATTGTCTAACTTTTCGGGGCCACTTCACAGTCTCCGCCGCCTGTTTTTGCGATGATGCGAGGGGGTCAGGGGCTTGATTCCACAAAGTGCACGGCGGACCGCTCCCAATACCGCCGAAAGACCCGGCCCTCTGTTCCGTCAAGATCCAGCTGGTACATCCGGAACAGGACCAGCCGGTTTTTGGGCTGCCACTGCTCCTCATACGAGTACTGGTACCGCATGCCCAGCCGCTGCATGACCCGGCCGCTTCGCGGATTGCGGACGTCATGCGTCGCGGTCAGATAGGGGATGCCGTCCCGCCTTACCTGTTCGATGACCGCCCGTCCTGCCTCTGTGGCGATCCCCCTGTGCCAGAATTCCCTGCGGAGCCCGTAGCCGAGATCGTGGCTGTCATCTGACGCGACGTGGATGTAGCCGATGGGGATGTTCTCGGCTTTCAGGCAGATCGCATAGCGATACGCGCATGGCAGGCGGTAGGCGCGGGCATACCTGGCTTCATAGAAGTCCCTGGCGTCGTCCAGGCTTTTCAGCGGGAGCCAGGGCAGAAACGTGTTGACCTCCTCGTCGCGGAAGATCTCATAGAGGGCATCCAGATCCGCCGCTGTGAATTTCCGCAGCAGAAGCCGCTGCGTCTCGAGTGTTGGCGTATTCATCATCCGCCTCCTTCGGTTCCCGCGTTTTACAGGAGCATTGTACCACGGGACGCGTCCGGCTTCAAGGAGGGCGGGAGACGTGTGCCCCGGTTCGGCGTGACAAGACGCCGGAGATGTGGTAAGATAAAAGCCCGGCCGGAGGGCCGGGATCAATCTGAACGAGCGAGGTGTCCCCATGAACCAAAGAGAGCTGGGTGAGCTGCGCCGCCGGTTCCGGCCGGAGAAGAGCGCCATCAGCCGCGTGTACGGCTGCTATGTGAACAGCAGCCGCGAGATCATCGCCTACATCGACCAGTCCCTGGGCCTGATGCCCCAGGAGGAAGCGGAAAAATATCTGGGCCTGCTGAAAAAGGCCCTGTCCGGCACGCTGGGCCGGAATCTGATCGACATCGTGTTCTCCACCCAGCAGGTGGCCGACAGTGAGGAGCACCGGCTGCTCTCCACCCTGCGGAACTCCGAGCTGAAGGACGCAGAGGCACGGGAGGCCTTTTACCAGAGCGTCATCCAGTCCCTGGACATGGGGGAGAGCAACTACCTGATCCTGCTGGGGGCCGACGCCTACGACGTGCCCCACCGGGGCCGGGACGGCGAGGTGGACCGGGACGCCAGCGAGGAGGTGTTCCGCTACGTGGTCTGCGCCGTCTGCCCGGTGAAGGACGGGACGCCGGAGCTGGGGTACTTCCACGGGGAGAACGAGTTCCACATCTCCATGGAGAAGCAGATCGTGGGCCAGCCGGAGCTGGGCTTTCTGTTCCCGGCCTTTGACGACCGGACGGCCAATCTCTACAACGCCCTGTTCTACAGCCGGAAGCCGGACGCCATCCACCAGGAGTTCATCGACGCCGTGTTCCGCACGGAGCCGCCCATGTCCGCCGCCGAGCAGCGGGAGACCTTCCAGTCCGCCCTGTGTGACGCCCTGGAGGAGTCCTGCAGCATGGAGGTGGTCCAGTCCGTTCACGACTACCTCCGCCAGCGGATCCAGGAGCACAAGGACAGCCGGGACCCGGAGCCCCTGGCGGTCACCGCCGGCGAGGTGAGCGGCGTGCTGCGGAACTGCGGCGTGCCGGAGGCGCGGGTGGAGGCCTTCCAGTCCGCCTGCGGGAAATCCTTCGGCGAGGGGGCCCTGGCTCCCGCCAACCTGATCGATGCCAAGCACTTTGCCGTAAAGACTGCCGACGCCACCATCCAGGTGGATCCGGAGCGGAGCTACCTGGTGGAGGCCCGCATCATCGACGGCCGGCGCTATCTGCTGGTGCCGGCGGACGAGAGCGTGGAGGTCAACGGCCTGGGCGTCCGCATCGCCGCCCGGGACAGCGGAGAGACGAACTGAGAGGGGAGAGCGGGAGATGCTGAAGAAGATCCTGATCGACGCCGATACCGGCATCGACGATTCCATCGCCATTCTGTTTGCGCTGAAGCGGCCGGATGTCCGGGTACTGGGCGTTACCACCGGCTTCGGGAACACCACCGCCCGGCAGGCGGCGGAGAACTCCCTGCGGCTGATCCGGCTGGCTGGTGTGCCCTATGAGGTGCCGGTGGCCGTGGGGGCCACGGAGCCGCTGGCGGGGAACTGGAAGGGACCGGATCCCCACATCCACGGGCCCAACGGCATCGGCGGCGTGGAGCTGCCGCCTTCCCCCCAGCAGCCGCTGGAGGAGCCGGCCTGGGACTTCATCGCCCGGATGGCCCGGGAGCACCCCGGTGAGCTGACCCTGGTGACCCTGGCCCGGATGACGAATCTGGCAAAAGCGCTGGAGCGGGAGCCGCAGCTGCCCCGGCTTTTGAAAAAAGTGGTGTTCATGGGCGGCACCTTCCGTGCGCCGGGGAATGTCTCCCCGGTGGCGGAGGCCAACATCGCCGGGGACCCGGAGGCGGCGGACCGGGTGTTCCAGGCGGGCTTTGACCTGACCATGGTGGGCCTGGACGTGACCCAGAAGGTGCGGCTGACCACGGCCCACGTGGACATTCTGGACAAGTACGCCGCCCCGGAGAACCGGCCCATCGCGGACTATCTGAAGCAGGCCCTGCCCTTTTACTTCCGGTTCAACCGGCTGCAGAACAACTGCCTGGACCACTGCCCGGTCCACGATCCCCTGGCCATGCTGACGGCGGTGGATCCCAGCGTGGTGACGGTGCGGACCATCCCTGCCCGGGTGGAGTGCGGCGGCACCTTCTGCCGGGGCATGGTGGTGGCGGACCTGCGGGAGCATCCCATCAAGGCTCCTGGCGTCTCCATCTGCGTGGATGTGGACAGCCGCCGGGCGCTGGAGGAGCTGCTTACCACCTTTATGGCGTAAGGGAGGAGAAGCGTATGCGTGTTGTAAATTTCGGCTCGCTGAATATCGACTATGTCTACCGGGTGGACCACTTTGTCCGGCCGGGGGAGACCATGAGCGCCCAGTCCCTGCAGGTCCAGTGCGGCGGCAAGGGACTGAACCAGTCCGTGGCCCTGGCCCGGGCCGGGGTGGAGACCTGGCATGCGGGCCTGATCGGTCCGGAGGGCCGTTTCCTGAAGGAGACGCTGGACCGGGCGGGCGTCCATACCCGGTTCGTGGAGGAGACCGCCGGCAGCACCGGCCACGCCATCATCCAGGTGGACAGCACCGGCCAGAACAGCATCCTGCTCCACGACGGCGCCAACGGCCGGCTGACGCCGGAGTTTGTGACGGCGGTGCTGGATCAGTTCTCCGCCGGAGACGCCGTGCTGCTGCAGAATGAGACCAGCTGCGCCGGAGACATCCTGCGGGAGGCGGCCCGCCGCGGGATGCGGGTGGCCATGAACGCGGCTCCCGCCAATGAGACCCTGCATGGCCTGCCGCTGGAGACATTGTCCTGGCTGCTGGTGAACGAGGTGGAGGGCGCCTTCCTGGCGGGGACGGAGGAGCCGGAGGCCATTCTGGACACGCTTGCAGAGCGGTACCCGGACACCACCGTGGTGCTGACCCTGGGAGAACAGGGGGCTGCGGCGGCCCGGGGGAGCCTGCGGGCACGGGTCCCGGCCCGGCAGACGACCGTGGTGGACACCACCGCCGCAGGGGATACCTTCACCGGCTACTTCCTGAGGCGGGCGCTGGAGGGGGCCTCTCTGGAGGAGGCGCTGACGCTGGCCGCCGCGGCAAGCGCCCTGGCGGTGAGCCGCCCCGGCGCTGCAGATGCGGTGCCGGGCTATACAGAGGTCCTGGCAGCCCTGTGAATACGAAGCCCGCCCCCGGACAGAGACTGTCCGGGGGCGGTTTTTGATGGATCGGCATCCGGGCCACAAGGCCCTCCATCTCCGCCGGGCAATGGCGGGAACCGCCCGGGGCCGGCGGCAGGGGATGGAATCAGCTCTGCTTCCTGGCGGCGGCAGAGCCGAGACGAAGCTCCATCCGATACTTGGCCACAGTGCGGCGGGCGATGTGGATGCCCTGCTCCTCCAGCAGCTCCGCCAACTTCTGATCGCTGAAGGGGCGCTTGCGATCCTCCTGCCGGATCAGTTCCAGCAGCCGCAGCTTCACGGTCTGCTGGGAGGGGCCCTGTTCCCCCAGGGCCCGGCTGAAGAAATAGCGGAGGGGATACGTCCCCTGGCGGCACTGGAGGTATTTTTCCCGGGTGGCCCGGGAGATGGTGGAGGGATGGAGCTGCAGCTGCTCTGCCAGAGTCACCATCGTCATGGGGGCCAGCTCCGTGGACTGACCGGAGAAGAAGGCGTACTGGGACTCCAGAATGGCCTCCGCGCACTGGCGGAGGGTGCTGCCCCGCCGCTCCAGACTGTTCAGCAGCCATTTGGCCTGCTGCATCTTCTGCTGGAGATAGGTGCGGGTCTCCGGCTCGTCGGACTCCTTCAGCAGCCGCACATAGTACTGGCTGATGGACACCCGGGGCAGGTAGTAGTCGTTCAGGATCACCTGCAGCTTCCCGTCCAGCTCTGCGATGAACAGGTCCGGACGGATATAGAGGGTGGGCTCCGCCGGCTGGAAGGAACGGCCGGGATAGGGATCCAGGGCGGAGATCCGCTTCTCCGCCGCCCGGACCTCCTCCAGCGTGGTGCGAAGCTCCCGGGCAATGAGGCCGTAGTGCTTCTTCCCCAGATCCGGCAGGAACCGGCGGACGATCTCCATGTCCAGGGGAGAGGCACTGCCCTGCCGGGCCAGCTGCAGCAGCAGGCACTCAGAGAGGGAGCGGGCGCCCACGCCGGCGGGGTCCAGCCCCTGCACGGTCTCCAGCGCCTGCTGGATCAGCGCCTGGGGGATCTTCAGATCCACCACGCCGTCCAGATCCTCCTGGCTGAGGCGGCCGTCCTCATCCACCAACTCCGCCAGATACCGGGACAGGGCCAGCAGCGGCTTGGGCAGCCGCAGCCGCTCCAGCTGGTCACAGAGGAAGGCGGAGAGGCTCTCGGTCTCCCGGTCTGTGACGCCCCGCTCCGGCATGGCGCCGTGGCCGTCTTCCGGCAGGCCGCCGTTGATCCAGTGGACCTTCTGCCGCAGGGCCTCATAGGCGCTGTGGAGCTGGGAGAGGTCTGACTGCTCCACCAGGGGGTTTTCCTCGCTGACCTGATTCAGATAGTCCAGAAGCTCCTGGGAATTCATCTGGAGCACTTCCATGGACTGCAGGAGCTGGGGCGTCAGCTTCAGCTCCTGCCGCAGCTCCGTGCTCAGATGGATCAAACTCATGGTGCTTCGCCTCCTTTCATGCCCGGCTGCCGACGTATTTTGCAATTTTCCGGGCCGCTGTGGCCTGAGAGATCCCCAGGTCCTTGGCCACAGCCACAGTCGTGCCGCACCGCTGATAAGAGTCCCGGATGATCTGCGCCTCATAGGCGTCCATCCGCTCGGATAGAGTCCCGCCGGGCATCAGATGCTCCGTACCGGAGGACTTGGGCGCGGTGTATTCCAGCGGGAGAGAGGGGATGTCCAGAATGGGATCCTGGGCAGTGATCACCAGCCGCTCCATCAGATTTTCCAGCTGGCGGACATTGCCGGGCCAGTCATACTGCTCCAGAAAGGCCAGGAACCGGGGACTGCAGGTGAGAGGCTTGTTGTATTCTCCGCAGAATCGGGCCAGGAACTGGTGGGCCATGGGAACGATGTCCTCTTTCCTCTGCCGCAGAGGGGGGATGTGGATGCGGATGACGTTCAGCCGGTAGAAGAGGTCCGACCGGAACAGCCCCCGCTGCACCGCCTCCTCCAGATTGCGGTTGGTGGCCACGATCAGCCGGAAGTCCAGCTCGATCTTCTGGGTGCCGGAGAGGCGCTCGATGGTCTTCTCCTGGATCAGCTGCAGCAGCTTGGACTGGATGTGGGCCGGCAGCTCGCCGATCTCGTCCAGGAACAGCGTGCCGTGGTTGGCCAACTCGATCTTGCCGATCTTGCCGGAGGAGGAGGCGCCCGTAAAGGCACCCTTCTCATAGCCGAACAGCTCCGACTCGATGAGGTTCTCGTGGAGAACGGCACAGTTGACCTCGATGAAGGGGCCGTTGGCCCGATTGCTCATCTTGTGGATGGCCTTGGCGATGGCGCTCTTGCCCACGCCGGTCTCTCCGGTGATGAGGATGTTGGCCCGGGTGTTGGCGGTGTTCTGCATCAGCGTCCACAGCCGCTGCATGGGGGCGCTTTTGAACAGGAGATTGGTGGAGGTGGCCCGGGTCCGCAGCTCGGCGATCTCCTGGGAGTAGTGCTGCAGGGAGTCCTGCATCCGGCGGTAGTTCCGCTGGATGGAGTTGATCTGCTCCATGGACACGGTGTTGAAGCAGACGGCGTATTTCAGGTCTCCGCTGGCGTCAAACAGAGGGATGCCCACGGTCATCACATTTTTGTGGGTGTGGTTGATGGTCTGGGTGGCACTGATCTTCTTCTTCTGCCGGATGACCTCTGCCGTGATGCAGGGGGTGAAGGTGCCGTCCGCCTCCAGGTCGAAGGCGGAACGGCCCACGATGGAGTCGTGGGCGAAGCCGAAGTTCTTCTCATAGGTCTCGCTGACCCGCAGGATGATGCCGTTGGCATCGGAGACCATCATGTCGTCTGCCAGCACCAGATTGTTTTCCGGACTCAGGATCTCCAGGAGCCCTTCAAGATTGATCCCCTCATCATGAAGGGCGGAAAGGGATGAAAACGGCATCTGTGCAGACCTCCTCACCGGGCCGCCGGGCCCGGAAATTCTATTCAAAAATGAGTATAGCATATTCAAAAGTGAATAGGAAGAGGAAATGGCATTTCTGAAGCCGTGAAAACAGACGAAAATTTTGGGGTTTTCTAGCGAATTTCCACAAGAAATGAAAGTGCCCGCGGCAGAATACGACAAATCACCTATTCATATTTGAATAACTCCGCCCGGAAAGGTGCGTCAGGTCCGGAAATTTCCGGCGTTTTGGCGGAAAGATTTTAGCATCCTGTACAAAAAAGCGGGGCGGAAACTGAGAGAATTGCCTCTGGAAAGGTGGCATATTTTTTGCTATAAATAGAGTGTTGAATGATCTCGCTTCAACGATTTTTATCAGGGAGGTTTTTGAGATGTATCAGACCATTCGATATGAAAAGCAGGACGGCATCGCAATCGTTACCATCAATCGCCCGGAGGCGCTGAACGCGCTGAATTCCACTGTGATCTCCGAGCTGGAGCAGGTGATCGGCGAGGTGGAGAAGGATCAGGAGCTGGGCGCCATGATCCTCACCGGCGAGGGCCGCTCTTTCGTGGCCGGCGCCGACATCGGCGAGCAGTACGGCCTGGATGTGGCTGCCGGCCGCAAGTGGGGCCAGCGGGGCAGCGCTCTGATGCGCCGCATCGAAAAGCTGGAGATCCCCACCATCGCTGCAGTGAACGGCTTTGCCCTGGGCGGCGGCTGCGAGCTGGCCATGTCCTGCGACATCATTCTGGCCGCCGGCCCCAATGCTGAGGGCAAGGGCGGCGCCAAGTTCGGCCAGCCTGAGGTGGGCCTGGGCATCACCCCCGGCTTCTCCGGCACCCAGCGTCTTCCCCGCCGGGTGGGCATCGCCAAGGCCAAGGAGCTGATCTTCTCCGGCAAGACCATCGGCGCCCAGGAGGCCAAGGAGATCGGTCTGGTGAACGCTGTGTACGCTCCGGAGGAGCTGATGAACGGCGCGGTCGCCATGGCAAAGTCCTTCATGGTCAACGCCCCCATCGCCGTGAAGTACGCCAAGGCCTGCATCGACCGCGGCATGCAGATGGACATTGACGACGGCATCGCCGTGGAGAACGAGCTGTTCGCCATGTGCTTTGCCACCGAGGACCAGAAGGAGGGCATGGGCGCCTTCCTGGAGAAGCGCAAGGAGAAGCACTTCCAGAACAAGTAAGCACCTACCGGCGAGACGCCATCCACTTTATTACATTTGATAAAAAAGAGGGAAGTCAGGCATGAAAAAAGTTCGCGTGCTTACCGCTGAAGAGGCGGCGCTGCTGGTGAACGACGGCGACACCATCGCCACCGGCGGATTTGTCAGCTGCGCCTGCCCGGAGGCGCTGTCCAAGGCACTGGAAAAGCGGTTTCTGGAGACCGGCCATCCCAAGGATCTGACGCTGTTCTTCGCGGCCGGCCAGGGCCACCGGGATGGCACCGGCGGCGACCACTACGGCCACGAGGGCATGGTGAAGCGGGTCATCGGCGGCCACTGGGACCGGGCCCCCAAGCTGGGCGACCTGGCCCTGGCCAACAAGATCGAGGCGTACAACCTGCCCCAGGGCGTCATCTCCCACATGTACCGGGACATCGCCGCCCACAACATCGGCACCATCACCACCGTGGGCCTGTACACCTTTGCCGACCCCCGCAACGGCGGCGGCAAGCTGAACGACTGCACCACGGAGGACCTGGTGAAGGTCATCAACATCGAGGGCAAGGAGCTGCTGCTGTACAAGGGATTCCCCATCAACGTGGTGTTCCTGCGGGCCAGCTACGCCGATGAGTACGGCAACTGCACCGTCCACCGGGAGATCGGCCCCATCGACGTCACCGCCATGGCCCAGGCCTGCAAGAACTCCGGCGGCAAGGTCATCGTGCAGGTGGAAAAAATTGTGCAGGGCGGCAGTCTGGATCCGAAACTGGTGGCAATTCCCGGTATCTATGTGGACTCCATTGTGGTAGGATCCATTGAGGACAACGAGCAGTGCCTGGGCATGCCGTATGACGGCAGCCTGACCGGCGAGTTCCGTATCCCTGTGGACGCCATCCCGCCCATTCCCCTGGACGCCAAGAAGATCATCGCCCGTCGGGCGGCCATGGAGCTGCCGGAGAACGCCATCGTGAACCTGGGCACCGGCGCCCCGGAAAAAATCGCCAATGTGGCGGCGGAGGAGGGCATCTCCGACAAGATGACCCTGACCGTGGAGGCCGGCTCCATCGCCGGCGTGCCCATGGGCGGCACCCAGTTCGGCGCCGCGGCCAACTCCATGGCCATCCTGCCCCACAACGTCCAGTTCGACTTCTATCAGGGCGGCGGCCTGGATGTGGCCTTCCTGGGCCTGGCGGAGACGGCCCCCAACGGCGACCTGAACGTGTCCAAGTTCGGTACCCGCCTGGCCGGCGCCGGCGGCTTCATCGACATCACCCAGAACGCCAAGAAGGTGGTCTACTGCGGCACCTTCACCGCCAAGGGCCTGAAGACCGCCTGCCAGGACGGCAAGCTGGTCATCACCCAGGAGGGCGCCAAGAAGAAGTTCGTCAACCAGGTGGAGCACATCACCTTCTCCGGCAAGTACGCCGTGCAGGTGAAGCAGCCGGTCCTGTACATCACCGAGCGGGCCGTGTTCGAACTGCGGCCCGAGGGCGTGACCCTCATCGAGATCGCCCCCGGCATTGACCTCCAGACCCAGGTGCTGGACCAGATGGAGTTCATGCCGAAGATCGCCGAGGACCTGAAGCTCATGGACGAGCGCATCTTCAAGGATGAGCTGATGGGATTGGCGGAAGACTAAGGGATTTTCACCGTTGCGGCGATGCGATTTCCGGCCCTGACCGGGCCGCAAATCGCGCCGCTGCCTCGAAACCGGCTCGCTTGTTCCGCCGCTGGCGGCGCTTCGCCGGTTTCCCCTCTCCCTCGCACGGCGAGGGAGCCGCGCCCAATGGCACGGGCAGAAGTGTTCCGGGCAGGCGGAGCCCGCCCGGAACGGATTGAAAATAGACCCCCATTTTTACGAGGAGGAAAAAAGAAATGGCATTGATGACCCCCCAAGAGTATGTTGAGAGCCTGCGGAAGCTGAACACCCGGGTGTACATGTTCGGGGAGAAGATCGACAACTGGGTGGATCACCCCATGATCCGCCCCTCCATCAACTGCGTGGCCATGACCTACGCCCTGGCCCAGGATCCCCAGTATGCGGACCTGATGACGGTGAAGTCCAGCCTGACGGGCCACACCATCAACCGCTTCACCCACCTGCATCAGTCCACCGAGGATCTGATCAACAAGGTGAAGATGCAGCGTCTGCTGGGCCAGAAGACCGCTTCCTGCTTCCAGCGCTGCGTGGGCATGGACGCCTTCAACGCCGTGTTCTCCACCACCTATGAGATCGACGAGAAGTACGGCACCCACTACCACGAGAACTTCAAGAAGTTCCTGACCTTCGTCCAGGACAACGACCTGACCGTGGACGGCGCCATGACCGACCCCAAGGGCGACCGGTCCAAGGCCCCCAGCCAGCAGGCTGACCCGGACATGTACGTCCACGTGGTGGAGCGCCGCCCGGACGGCATCGTGGTCTGCGGCGCCAAGTGCCACCAGACCGGCTCCATCAACTCCCACTGGCACATCTTCATGCCCACCATCTCCATGGGCGAGGCGGACAAGGACTGGGCAGTTTCCTTCGCCTGCCCCACCGACGCCGAGGGCATGTACATGATCTACGGCCGTCAGTCCTGCGATACCCGGAAGCTGGAGGAGGACGCCTCCATCGACGTGGGCAACGCCAAGTTCGGCGGCCAGGAGGCCCTGGTGGTCCTGGACCACGTGTTCATCCCCAACGAGTACATCTTCCTCAACGGCGAGTATGAGTTCGCCGGCATGATGGTGGAGCGGTTCGCCGGCTATCACCGCCAGTCCTACGGCGGCTGCAAGGTGGGCGTGGGCGACACCCTGATCGGCGCCGCCGCCCTGGCCGCCGAGTACAACGGCGTGGAGAAGGCCAGCGCCGTGAAGGACAAGCTGATCGAGATGATCCACCTGAACGAGACCCTGTACTGCTGCGGCATCGCCTGCTCTTCCCAGGGCTTCAAGACCAAGGCGGGCAACTATCAGATCGACCTTCTGCTGGCCAACGTGTGCAAGCAGAACGTGACCCGGTTCCCCTATGAGATCGTCCGCCTGGCGGAGGATATCGCCGGCGGCCTGGTGGTCACCATGCCGTCCCAGAAGGACTTCCACTCCGACACGGTGGTGGGCCGGAACGGCGAGACCATCGGCGACATCTGCAACAAGTTCTTCGCCGCCCGGGAGGGCGTGAAGACCGAGGACCGTCAGCGGATCATGCGGTTCATCGAGAACCTGTGCCTGGGCGCGGCAGCCGTGGGTTACCGGACCGAGTCCATGCACGGCGCCGGCTCTCCCCAGGCCCAGCGCATCATGATCGCCCGCCAGGGCAACATCCAGGCCAAGAAGCAGATGGCCAAGGAGATCGCGGGCATCGAGTAAGCCGTCCAGGGGGGACGCTGTCCCCCCTAGATACGGACTTTGGGCCTTTGGCCCAAAGTCCGATACCCCCCTCTCCCTCGCACGGCGAGGGAGCCGCGCCCAGTGGCGCGGGCAGAGGTGTTCCGGGCAGGCAAAGCCCGCCCGGAACCGACCAAACGGGGCGGCAAGTCCCGCCCTCCTATTTCGTTGCGTTTTCCAAATTTGAATATAAGGAGAAGACATCATGGATTTCAATCTCAGCCGTGAGCACCAGCTGGTCCGGAAGATGATGGCGGAATTCACCGAGAACGAAGTGAAGCCCATCGCTGCCGAGACCGACAAGACCAGCCAGTATCCCCGGGAGAACATCGAGAAGCTGTTCGACCTGGGCGTGATGGGCATGTGCGTCCCCAAGGAGTATGGCGGTGCCGGCGCCGATCCCCTGGCCAGCGCCATCTGCATCGAGGAGCTGTCCAAGCAGTGCGCCTCCACCGGCGACATCGTGGCCACCCACAACGGCCTGTGCTGCGACCCCATCATCACCCACGGCACCGAGGCTCAGAAGGCCAAGTACCTGCCCATGCTGACCAAGGGCCACAAGGTGGGCGCTTTCTGCCTGACCGAGTCCGACGCCGGCTCTGACGCCGCCAAGGGCCAGACCGAGGCCAAGCTGGACGGCGACCATTACGTCCTGAACGGCTCCAAGATCTTCATCACCAACGGCTATGTGGCCGACGTGTTCGTGGTCTTCGCCATGACTGACAAGACCAAGGGCACCCGCGGCATCTCCGCCTTCATCGTGGAGAGCAGCTTCCCCGGCTTCTCCGTGGGCAAGCACGAGGAGAAGATGGGCCTGCACGGCTCTCCCACCGCCGAGATCGTGTTCACCGACTGCATCGTTCCCAAGGAGAACCTGCTGGGCCAGGAGGGCAAGGGCTTCAAGATCGCCATGCAGACCCTGGACGGCGGCCGGATCGGCATCGCGGCCCAGGCTCTGGGCATCGCCGAGGGCGCCATGGAAGAGGCCATGGCCTATACCAAGGGCCGTGTCCAGTTCGGCAAGCCCATCAGCAAGTTCCAGAACACCCAGTTCACCTTCGCCGACATGGCCATGCGCTCTGAGGCCGGCCGTCTGCTGACCTATCAGGCCGCCGTGCTGAAGGGCGAGGGCAAGCGCTTCACCAAGGAGGCCGCCATGGCCAAGCTGTTCTGCTCTGAGCACGCCATGCTGACCACCACCAAGGCGCTGCAGATGTTCGGCGGCTACGGCTACACCAAGGACTATCCCCTGGAGCGCATGATGCGCGACGCCAAGATCACCGAGATCTACGAGGGCACCAGCGAGATCCAGCGTGTGGTCATCTCCGGCAATATCGGCCTGTAAGAGGAGGAAGAACGAATTATGAAGATCATTGTTTGCGTCAAGCAGGTCCCCGACACCTCCGGCAAGGTGGCGGTGAACCCGGACGGCACTCTGAACCGTGCCTCCATGCAGACCATCACCAACCCCGATGACATGAACGCTGTGGAAGCCGCCCTGAAGCTGAAGGACGCCACCGGCTGCAAGGTCATGGTCGTCACCATGGGTCCGCCCCCGGCAGCCGGCATGCTGCGGGAGCTGATGGCCATGGGCGCTGACGAGGCCGTTCTGGTCTCCGCCCGTGAGTTCGGCGGTTCCGACACCTACGCCACCTCCCAGATCCTGGCCGCCGCCATCTCCACCATCGGCGTGGAGGATGACGACATCGTCATGTGCGGCCGGCAGGCCATCGACGGCGACACCGCCCAGGTGGGCCCCCAGATCGCCGAGAAGCTGCACCTGCCCCAGGTGACCTATGCCGCCGACATCCAGAAGGACGGCGACACCATCACCGTGAAGCGGATGCTGGAGGACGGCTACATGACCATCAAGGTCAAGACCCCCTGCCTGATCACCTGCATCAAGGAGCTGAACACCCCCCGCTACATGAGCGTGGGCGGCGTGTTCGAGGCTTACAGCAAGCCCATGACCACTTACGATTATGAGGCGCTGAAGGACGATCCCCTGATCGACGCCACCACCATCGGCCTGAAGGGCTCTCCGACGAACATCTTCAAGAGCTTCACCCCGCCCCAGAAGGGCGCCGGGCAGATGTTAGAGGGCGCAGACAAGGCGACCTGCGAGAAGCTGGCCGACATTCTGGCGAAGAAGCACATCATCTGAGAAAGGGGATAAAACGACTATGTCTAATTTCAACAGCGCGGACATCGCTGCTTTCAAGGATGTGTGGGTGTTCTGCGAGCAGCGCGAGGGCAAGCTGATGCCCACCGATTTTGAGCTGATCTCCAAGGGCCGGGACCTGGCGGACGAGCTGGGCGTGAACCTGTGCGGCCTGCTGCTGGGCGGCGAGGGGATCGAGAACGCGGCCAAGGAGCTGGGCGGCTACGGCGCCGACAAGGTGATCGTGTGCGAGAGCCCGCTGCTGAGCGTGTACAACACCGACGCCTATGCCAAGGTGATCTGCGACGTCATCGAGGACCTGAAGCCCGAGGCGTTCCTGATCGGCGCCACCAACATCGGCCGTGACCTGGGCCCCCGCTGCGCGGCCCGTCTGCACACCGGTCTGTGCGCCGACTGCACCCACCTGGACGTGGATGTGGCCAACTACATCCAGTTCCTGCGGGAGAGCAGCACGCTGGACGTGGACTCCATGAAGTGGGATATGGAGGACCGGAACCTGAAGATGACCCGTCCGGCCTTCGGCGGCCACCTGATGGCCACCATCATCTGCCCGCGGTTCCGTCCCTGCATGGCCACGGTGCGTCCGGGCGTGATGAAGAAGAACGCCTTCGACCAGGCCAAGGCGGACGCGGTGGAGATCGTGAAGCCGGCGTTCGAGCTGAGCGAGAGCGACCTCCACACCGAGGTGGTAGAGGTCGTGAAGGCCGCCAAGAAGCTGGTGGACCTGATCGGCGCCGACTACATCGTGTCCGTGGGCCGCGGCATCAGCAAGGATGTCGAGGGCGGCATCAAGCTGGCGGAAGAGCTGGCGGACGTCCTGGGCGGCGTCGTGGGCGGCTCCCGTGCCACCATCGACTCCGGCTGGCTGTCTGCCGACCATCAGGTGGGCCAGACCGGCAAGACCGTGCATCCGAAGGTGTACATCGCTCTGGGCATCTCCGGCGCCATCCAGCACAAGGCCGGCATGCAGGACTCCGAGTGCATCATCGCGGTGAACAAGAACGACACCGCTCCCATCTTCGAGATCGCCGACTACGGCATCTGCGGCGACCTGTTCAAGGTCACCCCGCTGCTGATCGAGGCCATCAAGGCCGCCAAGGCTGCGAAGTAAGAGCATCCATCCCAAGCGACAGGAGAGCCGCCCACACGTGCGGCTCTCTTCTGCGTCCGGGGAAAGCGGCGGCCCATGCCCCAGGCGAAAAAATCAGCCTTGCATTTTGGGCCGGGAGCCGTACAATAAAAGAGAAAGAAGTGCGGCGCCGGGGACACGATGCCCGCTGCGCCCGAAGTTCTGCACGGAAGAGAGGAACCTGCCATGAAGCTTTCCAAAGAAGAGATCAAGACCATCATCCCCCACCGGGACCCCATGCTGCTGGTGGATACCGTGGAGGAGATGGTGCCCGGCGACCACATCGTCACCACCTTTTTCATCGACCCGGACCGGGAGATCTTCCGGGGCCATTTCCCGGGCGAGCCGGTGCTGCCCGGCGTGTACTCTGTGGAGTGCATGGCCCAGTCGGCGGATATCCTGCTGCTGTCCATGGAGCGGTACGCCGGGAAGGTCCCCCTGTTTCTCGGCATCAACAACGTGCGGTTCCTCCGGAAGATCCTGCCGGGGGACACCATCGAGATCCATGCCAGGCTGGCCTCGGAGCGGGCGGAGAAGGCCATTGCCACCTGTTCAGCGGAGATCTACAGCCACGGCGAGCTGGCGGCCACCGGCGACGTGACCCTGGCCATGCGCTGACAACCGGCAGTATGAAACCGCCCCGGGCACGCCCGGGGCGGTTTTCACTATTGGATATCCGTGACGTGGAGCACCTCATCGTCCACGGTGAATTTCACCTCGTGGCCGGCGAAGGAGAAGCCGTAGACCCGCTCCGGGTCCTGCTGGTACCGGGGCCGGGGATCCAGGGCCAGCACCTCCCGTAGAGCATCCCGCCGGTCCGGGGGGAGCCGCTCCAGCAGAGTGGGGGGAAACTCCACCTGCAGCGTGGGCCGGGCCGGCTCGCTGGCGAAGCCGCCCTCCGCCTCCGGATGGCAGTCCCCGTATGGGAGATAGGGCTTGATGTCCAGAATGGGAGTCCCGTCCACCAGGTCCGCCCCCCGGACATGGAGGACCGGCCCCTGGGCGTCGGTGTGTTCGATGCGGTCCAGCCGCACGGAGGACAGGCCGATGGGATTGGGCCGGAAGGGGGAACGGCTGGCAAACACGCCCACCCGCTGATTGCCGCCCAGCCGGGGCGGCCGGACAGTCGGGGACCAATCCGCCCGCTGGGCCTGATGGAAGGCCCAGATCAGCCAGATGTGGGAGAAGCCCTCCAGCCCCCGCAGGGCGTCAGGATTGCGGTAGGGCGGCTCAAAGACCACGGCCGCCTCCAGCGCGTCCACCAGGCCGCTCTGCCGGGGGACGCCGAATTTGGAGCCAAAGTCGCTGCGGATCCGGGCGATGACCTGCATTTCAAATGAATCGGACATGGGCGGGCTTCCTTTCAACAGTTGTTGCCTCCATTATACCGGAATCCCCCCGAAAAGCCAAGAAAAAAGGGCGGGAGGTCCCGGCACACATGCCGGGACCTCTCCGTTCATTCTGTGATTCAGTAGCAGATGACCGTTTCCGGGCGGTAGACCAGGCACCAGGCGATGCCGAAGAACACCAGTGCCGCCGTCACCAGGAGGAAGCACAGCACCATGCCCACCCAGTCGTAGCGGAACTTCCCCTCCCGCCGGCTGGCCAGCAGCACCTCCACACCCAGGCAGACCAGGATCAGGGGAGAGAGCTTCAGGGCCAGGGTCAGATCCAGATGCGGGAAGAACATGCTCACCAGCATCAGCGCTCCGCAGATCACCAGCACGGCGCCGAAGGTAAAGGTGCCCACCCGCCGCTCTTTCGCCGGGCGGGACTCCGGGGCCTGTTCAGGGCTGTTCATCGCGGTGCGCCTCCTCTCCCTCCGGGGCGTTTACCGCGGCGGAAATGTCTGCCGCAGCCTCCTCCACCGGGTCCGTTCCGTCGCTGGCGACCGGGGCGGCGTCAGGGGTGGGCGGCGTAAAGGGCGGGATGTCCTCGATGGGCGCCTTGGCCCTGGGGCCCCGGATGAACCACAGGCCCAGCAGGATCACCAGCACGGTGATGACCACCCGCGGCAGGCCATAGCGCAGCAGGCTGTAAAGCCATTCTCCGAACCAGCCGAAGAAGAGACCGCTCAGCTGCCCCATCAGCATATCGTAGAGCATATAGACGCCCACGGCCACCAGCACCCAGCCGATGAGGCTGTGACGCTTGTGCAGAAGCGCTCCCAGCCGTTTGCTGTCCATATCGGACAGGCCGAAGAGAAAGGCGTCCTCCGGGGCGGTGCCGGCGGAGAGCTGGCTCCGCAGAGCGTAGCTGTCAAAAAAGGCGTACAGCCAGATCACCGGCAGGAACAGCGCCAGCGTCCCCAGATAGAAATAGGTGGAGACGAAGATCACCAGGAAAAAGGACAGCAGCAGGGACACGCCCCGTTTCATATAGCCCTGGTACATCTGTCCGCAGCCGGAGAGGCAGGAGGCGATGAACAGCAGAAATCCGTTTTTTGGGGTCATGGATGGGTTCCTCCTTGTGTCAGATCATTTCGCGGCGAGACGCCGAAGTTTTCAAACAGGTCGGAAAAGCCGGAGAGGGCATCCGCCCATGCCTGGGGCCAGGCATCGGTCCACTCCGTCAGGGCGGTGCCTGCCCGCTCCAGAAGGGTGGGCTCTGTCCGGACCGTCTGCCCGGCCAGTCCTGCGCTGCCCCACAGCACCGTCAGTGCCAGGACCACGGCGGCGGCCGCCGTGGCGTACCGGTTGACGCCCAGCTGGACCGCCCGGCGCCAAATGCGGCGCCGCAGGCTCTCTTGACAGGAGCGGGCGGGGGTCAGCAGCGACGCTTCCGCCAGCAGTTCCGTGTACCGCTGGAGGCACGGGTCGCAGTAGGCCAGATGTTCAGCGATCTCCAGGCGGTCCAGTTCCGCCAGGGCGTCTCCCCGGATGAGAGCCGCCAGAGCCTCGTCCGTCAGATGCCCGTCAGGGCGAAAGCATGTCATCGTTCCCACTCCTTTCCAATGCCTCCCGGAGCATTCGCTTGCCCCGGGACAGCTGTGTATGGATCGTTTTCACCGGCCGGCCCAGGGCCAGGGCCGCCTCTTCCGGGGTCTTTTCCTCCAGCAGGCACAGCCGGCACACCGGCTGATAGGGCTCCCGCATGTGGAGGATCAGGTCCCGGATCTCTTCTGCCGCGGCCCGGCGGAGGGCTGTCTCCTCCGCCGGAGGCGACAGCCCCGGCGGGATGTGCTCCTCTCCCGGCAGCAGGGTGTGGCGCTGGTAGGCGCTCTGCAGATAGTCCTTGGCCTTGTTGGCAGCCACCCGGCACAGCCACTGCCGCTCGTAGCCGGGAGGGATGGACTCCCGATGGAGGTAGGCGGAGAGAAAGGACTCCTGGGTCAGGTCCTCGGCCGCGGCGGCGTCCCGCACCAGCTGGAAGCAGACGGTGTAGACCAGCCGCTCGTACTGGATCACCAGCTGGGGAAAAGACTCATATGTGTTGCGTTCCACGCCGTGCCGCCACCTCCTTTTGTCGTCCGACACCCATTATACGGGGCGGCGGGCTGGATTTCTTCAAAGGCTGCAGAAAAATTTGGCCGGATGTGCGCCTTCCATTGTAGAGGCGGACCGGAGAAAAAACAAGGGGAGGCTGCGGCTTTTGCGGCGGAGCGGCGGAGACTGCGGAAGAAGATTGACAACCGGCACCGGAATGGGTATGCTGAAAGGGAAAAGTGGGAATGGAGGAACAGAGATGAAACATGGAGACCTGCTGGTAGTGGTGGTGGACGGCCAGGGCGGCGGCATGGGCCGGGGCCTGGTGGAGTCCATCAAGAAAAAATGGCCCAAGCTCCACGTACGGGCGGTGGGGACCAACTCTCTGGCCACCTCCGCCATGCTGCGCGCCGGAGCGGACGACGGCGCCACCGGGGAGAACGCCGTGGTGTTCAACGCCCGACAGGCGGACCTTCTGCTGGGGCCCATCGGGATCCTGACGCCCAACGGCCTGCTGGGAGAGGTCTCCCCCGCCATGGCGGGAGCTGTGGGCGCCAGCGAGGCGGTGAAGATCCTGCTGCCCTCCCAGCGGTGCAGCATCCGGCTGGCGGCGGGAGACCCGCAGCCCCTGCAGTTCTATCTGGATCAGGCTCTGCGCCTGCTGGAGGAAGAGCTGGCGGCCCGGGGCGTCTGAGGCGCCTGGGCGGACCCCGGAGTTTTGAGAGAAGAGAGGAAACCAAATGGAACAGACAAGACGGGACAGCTTTCGGTCCCGGTGGGGATTCAAGCTGGCCTGCATCGGCTCGGCGGTGGGCATGGGGAACATCTGGCTGTTTCCCTCCCGGATGTCCGCCTATGGCGGTGCCACGTTTCTGATCCCCTATGTGATCTTTGTGGTGCTGATCGCCTCCACCGGCGTCATCGGCGAGATGGCCTTCGGCCGGGCGGCGGCCGGCGGACCGGTGGCGGCCTTCGGCGCGGCGGAGGAGCGGCGCACCGGGCGCCGCAGGCTGGGCGAGGCCCTGGGGCTGATCCCGGTGCTGGGGTCGCTGGCTATGGCCATCGGCTACTCCGTGGTAGTGGGATGGATCCTGAAGTACGCCGCAGCGGCCTTCACCGGCGCGGCGCTGGAGAATCAGGGGGTGGAGGCCTTCACGGCCTATTTCAACAACACCGCGGCCTCCTGGGGAAACACCGGCTGGCAGGTGATCGCCATGGCCGGTACCCTGCTGATCATGGCCCTGGGCATCGGCGGCGGCATCGAGCGGGCCAACAAGGTGATGATGCCCCTGTTCTTCTGCCTGTTCGTGGGGCTGGCCGTCTATATCGCAGCTCTGCCCGGAGCGGCGGACGGCTACCGCTATATGTTTGTCCTGAAGCCGGAGGGGCTGCTGGACCCCATGGTATGGGTCTACGCCCTGGGGCAGGCGTTCTTCTCCCTGTCTGTGGCGGGGAACGGCACACTGATCTACGGCTCCTACCTCTCCAAGGAGGCGGACGTGCCGGAGTCCGCCCGGACGGTGGCGTTTTTTGACACCATGGCGGCGGTTCTCAGCGCCCTGGTGATCATCCCCGCCATGGCCACGGCGGGGGAGACCCTGACCCAGAGCGGCCCGGGGCTGATGTTCATCTACCTGCCTAACCTGTTCCGGGAGATGCCGGGGGGCCGGATGCTGATGGCGGTGTTCTTTGTGGCGGCGCTGTTTGCCGGGGTGACCTCTCTGGTGAACCTGTTCGAGGCACCCACCGCCACGCTGCAGGAGAAGCTCCACCTCAGCCGGCGGGCCGCCGTGGCGGTGATCGGCGCCGTGGGGCTGGCGGTAGGCCTGTGTATCCAGGGCATCGTCTCCGGATGGATGGACGTCTGCTCCATCTACGCCTGCCCCATCGGCGCTTTGCTGGCGGGGGTGTTCTTCTACTGGGTGTGGGGGAAGGAGGACTGCCTGGCCCAGGTGAATCTGGCCCGGCGGCATCCCCTGGGGCCCTGGTTTTACCCGTTGGCAAAATACGTGTACTGCGGCGTCACGGTGGCGGTGCTGATCCTGGGCGCCGTGAATGGAGGGATCGGCTGAGATGCGGGAGTTCTTCCGAGAGATCGTCCACGCCCTGGAGGCGGGACAGCCGGCGGAGCTGGTGAGCGTGGCCGCCTCCGAGGGGTCCACCCCCCGGGGGGCCGGAGCCATGATGGCCGTCTTTCCCGGCGGCAGGACCACCGGCACCATCGGCGGCGGGAATGTGGAATTCGAGTGTCAGCGGCTGGCGGCGGAGCTGCTGGAGCGGCAGGCGGACGCCCTGCGGCAGTTCCGCTTCGTCCAGGGGGACGCCGCCAGCCTGGGCATGGTCTGCGGCGGCGGCGTGACGGTGCAGCTCCAGTACCTTCCGGCGGGAGATGCCCATACCATCGCCGTCCTGCGGGACCTGATCGAGGCCGGCGGCGGGGACCGGAACACCTGGCTCCTGCGGCGGATCCAGGGGGAGCGGGTGACGGCCATGGGCCTGGCGGACCGGAGCGGCGTCCGCCATCTGGATGCGTCCCCGGCCCATCTGGAGGACCTGCTGAAAAGCGAGGCCGTCTTTGCGGAGGGCTGGCTGGCCATTCCGGCGGTGAAGGCCGGGCGGACCTATATTTTCGGCGGCGGCCACGTGTCCCAGGCCCTGGTGCCGGTGCTGGCGGACCTGGGCTTCCGGCCGGTGGTGTACGACGACCGACCGGAGTTCGCGGACCCGGCCCTGTTCCCCGGGGCGGAGCGGACCCTCTGCGGGGACTTCACCCGCCTGACGGAGCAGGTGACGGTGACGCCGGAGGACTATGTGGTGGTGATGACCCGGGGCCATCAGGCGGATTACGAGGTGCTGGCCCAGGTGCTGCGCAGCGGCGCCAGATACCTGGGCTGCATCGGTTCCAGGCGGAAGCTGGCCCTGTGCCGGGACCGGCTGCTGGAGGCGGGGTTCACAGAGGCGGAGTACAGCCGTCTCCACGCCCCCATCGGCCTGGCCATCGGCGCCCAGACGCCGGCGGAGATCGCCGTGTCCGTGGCGGCGGAGATGATCGCCGTCCGGGCGGGGCTGGATCCGCGGCGGTGAGACACGCAGAAATCCCTTCCAAAGCGGGGAGAGTCCTTGCAAACTGCGGCAGGGCCATGATACAATAGAGTAACTTGACAGAGAGAGGTGTCGCCCATGGACCGCATCAGCAAAGCCAATTACTACCTGGACATCGCCCAGACCGTTCTGGAGCGGGCCACCTGCCTGCGCCGGGTCTATGGGGCCATCATCGTGAAAAACGACGAGATCATCTCCACCGGCTATAACGGCGCCCCCCGGGGCCGGGCCAACTGCGTGGATCTGGGCTATTGCTCCCGGGAGGCCATGCAGGTCCCCCGGGGAGAGCGGTATGAGCTGTGCCGCAGCGTCCACGCGGAGGCCAACGCCATCATCTCCGCCTCCCGGCGGGACATGGTGGGCGGCACGCTGTACCTGGTGGGCCGGGATGCCCGGACCGGGGAACTGCTGGGAGATGCCACCTCCTGCTCCATGTGCCGGCGGCTGGTCATCAACGCCGGGCTGAAAGAGGTGGTGATCCGCCGGACCGCCACGGAGTTTGACGTGGTGGACGTGGCCGACTGGGTGGCGGAGGACGACCTTCTGGCCCCCCGGGATGCCGACGCCATTCTGGACAGGCAGTGACCCGCTCCGGCGGGCCATTTCCACTGCGGAAAGGAAGACCCTTTGTTGAAGACAGGACTGCTGACCTTTTATCATATCCATCACTACGGCGCCATGCTGCAGGCCTACGCCACGGAGCGGGCGGTGGAGTCCCTGGGGAGCGGCTGTGAGATCATCGACTACTACGTAAATCAGGACAACGCCCTGTTCCAGCGGCCCACCGGCCTGGGCAGCGCTGCCCACGATGCCCACACCGCCCTGCACTACGGCCCCCTGAAGGCCCGCTATGATCGGTTCGAGGCCTTCTCCCGGGACCACCTGAACATCTCCGGCCGCCGGTACGAGAGCCTGGCGGAGCTGCGGCAGGCGGATCTGCCCTATGACCTGCTGCTCTCCGGCAGTGACCAGATCTGGAATCCCAAGATCTTTCCAAACGGCCGCTTCGACCCGGTGTTCTTCGGGGCGTTTTCAGACAGACGGAAGATCGCCTATGCCCCCTCCTTCGGCATCCCCCGCATCCCCGACGGGATGGAGGAAGCGCTGCGGGGATATCTGGAGTCCTTCTCCCATCTCTCTGTCCGGGAGCGGCAGGGCCAGGCCATCGTCCGGGACATCATCGGCCAGGACGTACCAGTGGTGCTGGATCCCACCCTGCTGCTGACCCAGGCGGACTGGGCGTCCGTGGCCCGAGACGGCGGCGCCGGTCAGGGCTACATCCTCTGCTACTGCATCAGCCGCCCCGGGGCGCTGGCACCCTATATCCGCCGCCTGGCGGAGGAGACGGGCCTGCCGGTGGTGCAGCTGTGCGGCGCGCGGCAGAAGGTCCATCCCAAGGCCCGCTGCATCTTCAGCGCGGGGCCGGCGGAGTTCCTGGGCCTGTTCCGGGACGCCGCCTATGTGTGCACCAACTCCTTCCACGGGACGG
>ERZ1643246.1765-NODE-1765-length-22636-cov-6.696249_pt1 | contig 22636 bp, 19 predicted proteins | sample MGYA00579265_ERZ1643246 | MGnify/ENA primary metagenome ERZ1643246 (study PRJEB29033, sample SAMEA4952261) | chicken gut metagenome | biome: Broiler Chicken; feature: Gastrointestinal Tract; material: Caecum | place: Ireland | collected 2018 | study: Broiler...
GGCAGGTGCATTCATGCCAGACAGACATGACCGTAAATTTTGGTATCCGCTGATTCATCTGTAGCCATAACCGGCTGTTTTGTCAGCGTAGTACAGGATTTTTGTAAAGGTGGAACAGAGGTTTCTCAACAGGCAGATCCGTATGTGTCCTTGCGTCATTGTCTGTTTGATCAGAGAATGGTTGCCACTTTTACAAATCCCAATTTAACGGAACAACGCGCCGCTGACGATCAGTTTCTGGATTTCGTTGGTTCCTTCATAAATCTGTGTGATCTTGGCGTCACGCATCATCCGCTCCACATGATATTCCTTCATGTAGCCGTTGCCGCCGAGCATTTGCACCGCTTCGGTGGTCACATGCATTGCTGCGTTGGTGCAGAGATATTTTGCTTTGGCAGCGGACTGGGTGTAGGATTTGCCGCTGTCTTTGTCAGTGGCCGCTTTATAGAGCATCCATTTGGCAGATTCGATTTCCATGGCAAGTTCGGCCATTTTGAAGGCCAGATACTGGTTTTTATATAATGGTTTGCCGAACTGTTCTCTTGTTTTCAGATATTCTTTCGCGATTTCAAAAGCGCCTTCCGCAATGCCGAGACCCTGTGCGGCAACGCCGATTCGTCCGCCGTCCAGTGTTTTCATGGCAAGTTTGAAACCGTCGCCGGAAGCGGTGATCATGTTCTCGGCCGGAACACGTACATTTTCCAGAATCATTTCAGAAACCTGTGCGCAGCGGATTCCCATCTTATTTTCTACTTTTCCAACGGTAAAACCAGGAGTTCCCTTCTTTACAACAAAGCAGGAGAGTCCTTTGGATTTTTTCTCCGGTTCGGTCAGGGCATAAACCGCGGTATATTCTGCAAGAGGTCCATTGGTATTGAAGCATTTCAGTCCATTTAAGATATAGCTGTCGCCGTCTTTCTCGGCAACAGTGATACATCCGCCGGCATCAGATCCGGCATTTGGTTCAGTAAGACCGAAAGAGCCCATGCATTTTCCGGAAAGTACATCCTGGAGAACTTCTCTTTTCTTTTCCACCGGTGCAGCGGAATTCATGATACTTCCGCCGTAAAGAGAAGTGCAGACGGAGTAGGCAATACCCATGGAGGCGTCCACTTTGGAAATCTCCTCCACAGCCAGTGCGTATCCGAGATAGTCACCGCCCTGTCCTCCTACTTCTTCCGGATAAGGAAGACCGATGAGACCCAGATCCCCCATTTTATGGAAGAGATCCATGGAAAATTCGCCGGCTTCATCTCTTTCTACAACGCCTGGTAAAAGTTCGTTGGTGGCAAATGTTCGGGCTGTCTCCTGAATGGCAAGATGTTCTTTGGATAATTCAAAATTCATAATACATTTCTCCTTTCAAATGTGTGATTGTGATAGTGCTTAACAACATGCATTTCATTTAGTATGTATAATAGTTTGTACGCTAATTATTTAAAGAATAAAATATTTAATGCATTAATATTTTTATATAAAATCCATATGTTAAAAATCTATAACATCTTTCAGACATATTCCCGGACATCTTTGGAATGACAGAAATTTTCCCGGCGGATAAGATACCGGCCGGATACATAAAAAAGATAAAAAACAATTCTAAATAAAAGAACCAAAAGGAAGGAGAATTTTATAATGAAAAATATTATCGTCGAGGTAGAAAATGAAATCGCAGTGGTTACCATCAGCAGAGAGAAGTCTCTGAACGCTTTGAACAGTGAGACCCTCGCAGAGCTCAAAGAATGTTTTGAGAACATTGCGGCGAGAAAAGATGTGCGGGTGCTGATCCTGACAGGAGCCGGAAAGAAAGCGTTTGTGGCAGGTGCCGATATTTCCGAGATGGTCAATGCGACTCCGGCAGAAGGACGCAAAATGGGTATGCTGGCCAAAGAGGCGTTTATGCTTCTGGAGACCATGCCGCAGGTGACGATTGCCGCAGTGAATGGATATGCTCTCGGCGGCGGCTGTGAGATTTCCATGGCCTGCGATATCCGTATCGCTTCCGATAATGCGAAGTTTGGTCAGCCGGAAGTGGGACTTGGCATTCTTCCGGGATTTGGAGGAACCCAGCGTCTGGCCCGTCTGGTAGGAAAAGGAAGAGCGAAGGAGATTATTTTTACCTGTGATCAGATTGACGCCCAGGAAGCATACAGAATTGGCCTTGCCAATAAAGTTGTGCCGCAGGATGAACTGCTTGATACGTGTAAGTCCATGGCAGAGAAGATTATGAGTAAGGGAAGTTATGCGATTTCTCTGGCTAAAGAAGCGATCAATACCGGTCTGGAAACAGATTTGGCCAGCGGTCTGACCCTGGAGGCGGATTTATTTGGCCTTTCCTTCTCCACCGCAGATAAAAAAGAAGGAATGACAGCGTTCCTTGAAAAGAGAAAGGCGAACCTGACAGATTTTTGATCCGGAAGAAATCCATGTGAAAAGAACAGAATTGCTGCCGGACAGGAAGCCCGGATGGGCAGCCGGAAAATGAATGGAAATGTGCGGGAGGAGATAGGATGAGAAAAGTAAAGATAATAAGTGCAAAAGAAGCAGCCATGATGGTGGAAGACGGCATGACCGTCTCCACCAACGGATTTGTGGCCTGTGATCTGCCGGAAGAACTGACTTCGGCTTTGGAGCAGAGATTTCTGGAAACCGGGTCGCCAAAGAACCTGACGTATCTTTATGCGGCAGGGCAGGGAAATCAGGATGGCAGCGGTGCGGACCATTTCGCCCATGAGGGAATGATTTCCACAGTGATTGCAGGGCACTATAATATGGCTCCCAAACTGGGAAAGATGATTATTGCCAATCAGGTGAAAGCATACAATCTGCCGCAGGGCACATTGTCTCAGCTTTACAGAGATATTGCGGCAAAAAAATTAGGTACACTCACCCATGTGGGATTGTATACTTTTGCAGATCCTCGGGTAGAGGGTGGAAAATTAAATGAGGTCACCACAGAAGACATTGTGGAAGTGGTCAATGTCTGTGGGGAAGAACGTCTGTTATATAAGGCGATTCCTGTTGATATGGTGTTTATCCGCGGAACCTATGCGGATGTTCACGGTAATATCACCATGGAGCGGGAGTGCTGTGTGGCGGAAGCCACAGCCATTGCCCAGGCGGCTAAAAACAGCGGCGGAAAAGTAATCGTGCAGGTAGAAAAAGTGGTGGATGATGTGGATCCAAAGCTGGTGAAAGTTCCTGGCATTTATGTGGACGCCGTGGTTATCACAAAAAATAAGGAAAATCATACGCAGTGTGTGGGAACAGAGTATGATGGTTCCATGGCGGGAGAGTACCGGGTGCCAAAAGACAGCCTTGCTTATCCGCAGTTATCTCCAAAAAAAATCATCGGCCGGCGTGCGGCCATGGAATTAAAGGAAGATACGGTGGTCAATCTTGGCATAGGAATTCCGGAATATATTTCCATGGTTGCCTGTGAAGAAGGCATTGATGACAAATTTACCCTGACTGTGGAAGCGGGTCCGGTGGGTGGTATTCCGCAGAGCGGCCCGAAATTCGGCGGTTCTGTCAACGCGTCAGCGATACTGGATCAGCCGGTACAGTTTGATTTCTATGATGGCGGCGGCATTGACGACGCATTTCTTGGCCTGGCGGAAGCCGATGAGGAAGGAAATATCAATGTGAGCAAATTTGGCCCTCGTATCGCAGGCTGCGGCGGTTTTGTCAATATCACACAGAACGCCAAACGGGTGTATTTCTGTGGAACTTTCACGGCCGGCGGTTTGAAATGTTCCACCGGCGATGGAAAACTGGTCATTGACCAGGAAGGCCGGGCGGATAAGTTTGTAAAAAATGTGGAGCAGATCACTTTCAGTGGAAAATACGCCAAAAAAGTGGGTCAGCCGGTGATGTATATCACAGAACGGGCGGTGTTTGAACTGCGGGAAGACGGTGTCTATCTGACAGAAGTGGCGCCGGGAATCGACATACAGACACAGATTCTTGACCATATGGGCTTTGTGCCGAAGATGGACGGGGAACCGAAACTGATGGATGCCCGCATTTTCACGGACGAGCCGATGGGGCTGGAATAGGAGACGCCTGCAAGCGTTCCTAATAGAAAAATCTCTGTTTTCTTAACAGAAGAGAATATCTTTTCGGAAGGGTCAGGTGTGACCAGTGCGGGAGAGGAGCTCTCAGAAGAAAACAGGGATTTTTTCTGTATGTGGACAAAAGTGATACAGAGAAACAATTCTTCTGTCAATTTATTTCTCATAATGATACAATAATGGAAAATGATAAAAGAATAAAAAATAATACATTCATAGGAACGTGAGGGAAAACGGGCAAAACCGGATATTTTGCCTGCCAATGTATGAGGAGGGAAATCTATGCAGAATATCAGCCATTATTTGTCTCCGCTGGGAAAAATTCTGCTGGCGGCTGACGAAGAGGGAATCACTGGCCTCTGGTTTGAAAATCAAAAATATTACGCGTACCGGCTGGATCAAGAACACAGGGAACAGGAGACGCCGATTCTCATTCAGGCAAAGCAGTGGCTCTCTGTTTATTTTTCTGGCAGGGAGCCGGACTTTATGCCTCCGCTGCACCCTGTGGGGACAGATTTTCAGATGACGGTGTGGAATATTTTAAGGGAAATTCCGTATGGGAAAACCATGACTTATGGAGAGATTGCCAGAAAGGTGGCGGAAAGACGGGGACTTTCACATATGTCCGCCCAGGCGGTGGGCGGTGCGGTCAGTCACAATCCAATCTCAGTTCTGATACCCTGCCACCGGGTGGTGGGAAGTAATGGAAATCTGACCGGTTATGCCGGAGGAATCGAAAAGAAAAAAAGACTGTTGTCTCTGGAAAATGTATCGCTGGAACATTTCTTTGTACCGGGGGAAGGGACGGCGCTGTAAAAAGGCGGCCGTCCCTTCCCCCGGTTTTACAGTTTTTCTAAAAGACAGCGGATGATGTTTTCCGCATCTCCTACGATTCCATAATCACTGTACTGAAAAACAGGGGCGTCGGCGCGGTTATTGACGGCGATGAGGCGGTCGGCCTTTACACCGGTCATATGCTGCACGGCACCTGAAATGCCAAAGGCGAGATAGAGTTTGGGATGAACCGTAATACTGGACTGCCCGATCTGGTGGGATTTTTCCTGCCAGCCTGCGTCCGCGCAGGGACGGCTGCAGCCGGAAACACCGTGGAGCTTTTCGCATAGCTTCTGCAGAAGAGCCGCCCCTTCTTTGCCGGGAAGTCCCCGACCCTGAGCGAGAATGATTTTGGCTTCTGAGATGGGAACAGAAAAAGAACGCTTGTGGCGATGCACCAGAGTGACAGAGTCTCTTCCGGAGCTGTCGTTTCCACAGCGAGGTTCCATTGGGACGGACAGTTCCCGGAAAAGCGGTTCCGGCAGAGAAAATGGTCTGGAAATTTCTGGCGGAGAAACGTTGTCGGTGCCGGTCAGACAGGTATTGGGAGAAAAGCTGCCGGCCAGACAGGTATCAGGAGAAGAACTGCCGGCCAGGCAAGTATCGGGCGAAGAATGGCCGGATAAAACACCCTGCCGGACAGATACGAGGATGGGCTGCGGTTTTTCCCCGTTTTTGCTGCTGGCAGAAGTATAATCTGCCAGATGCCTGCCGTCCGGAGAAGATTTTGTGATGAGAAATCTGTCTGTGTCGGAATCATAGCGGAGTGCAGAGGCGTCCATAATGATTTCTGCGTTCAGGGAAGCAGACAAGGAAGAGCCAAGAATCCGTCCAAAGGTAGTGGAACCAAGAAGAATCAGAGAGGGCTGTTCTTCTTTCAGAATGGGGAGAAGAATTTTTGCTGCAGAAAAAGGGGCAGCGTCGCTGCAAATCAGCACGGAAACAGATTGACCGGACCGGGCCGCGAGAATCTGTCCGGCTTTTATCAGTTCTTTTGTGACAGGGTGGAGCTGTTCGCTCTGTTTTTCTCCGATAATGACGATTCCCTGGCGAGAATCCTGTTCGGTCTGATTATTTTTCTTCATGATAATATCGACTCCTTTTGTATGGGGAATGGTTGTTGTGTCTGGATGACAGAGTATTTTTTCTGGTTCTTATCCGGGAATGAATGGCTCCCCTTTTGTCAGAGGCAGCAGCCCATGGAGCGCAGAAGAGCCAGCAGCTGTTCCGCTTTTTCCTGGTCATTGGAGCCGGACAGAAAAATGGTGTCTGTATTGGATTCTGGCTCCGGGGAATATTCCTGAAGCAGCGTCAGAGTGCCGGTGGCTTTTGTCTGCCCGGATAGATACCGGGTGTTGCATCGTCCGCCGTAGGCTTTTCTGATATCGGCCATGCGCGGATAGCGGGGCGGCACGTTATCGTTATGAGAAACAACAACAGCCGGAAAGGAGACATTTACCGTATAAGAGAAATGATCATCGATACAGACTGCTTCCAGCTTCTGGTCAGAAATCCGGGAGATATCCCGGGTATAGGGCAGCAGCGGGAGATCCAGATAATGGCTGATGAGGGAGGCCATGTGGATGCTGTCTCCGTCTACGGCCTGTCTGCCCAATAAGATCAGATCAAAAGCTCCGATCTGCCGGACAGCAGAAGCCAGAGCCTGCGCAGTGGGAATCAGATTCACGCTGCCTTCACAGGCGGCATCCCGACCGGGTATATTTTTGGGCAGCATGAAGACCTGGTCGGGGGCGTAGGACCAGATTTCTGATAAAATATCTTCGCGGTCCATGGAACCGTAGGCGAGGACCGTCACCTGTCCGGAAATCTCATTGCGGAGATGAAGGGCCTCACTCAGTACTTGTTTATCACTGTCACACAGATGTGTGCGTTCTTCCTGGCCGGTCAGAAAATCCGGAAGGAATTCTTTTAAAATAACGAGAATAGTCATAGTTTTTCACCTCTTTTTATCAATAATAGCACAACAATAATTTGCATGCAAACTATTTGTGCGATAAAATAAAATGGGATCACTTCGATCATATTGAAAGAAGAGAGCAGCAATCCAAAAATAGTTTGACAGAGAAAACAAAAACAGAAAAAAACAGGAAGAAAAATGCATTTGGCCGTCAAAAACCTTGTAAAGAAAGATTCGCCGGATAAAAACATGGCAGGAAAAGGTATCAGAAAAAAAGGATTTGTGCTATGATAGGGAACGGTGAAAGGAGAGAAATATGGACTATGAATTTAAGCCGGGAGAGCTGACAGATCTCCCGCAGGTATACGATATTATAGATGAAAGAATCCACTGGATGGATCAGGTGGGTATAAAGCAGTGGAACGTGACAGATTACTGGGACTGTTATCCGGAATCCTACTATAAAAAAGCAGTCAGCAACGGCAATCTTTATGTTTTAAAACGAAAAGACACAGGACTGGTGGCGAGCGTGGCTGTTCTTTATGAAGAGGATGCCCGCTGGCAGGCAAAGCAGGGGCCGGCAGCCTACTATGTCCATCATCTGGCCACAAGACTCGGAGAAAAGGGCGCCGGAAAAGTGATGGTCAACTGCTGTGAGAAGCTGGCGGCTGCCAGAGGAAAAGAGTATCTGCGGCTGGACTGCGCCATCGATAATCCGAAGATCAACGCCTACTATGACGGGCTGCGCTACGACTATGCGGGAACCTGCGTGGACGGGAAATATGAGGGAAATCTTCGTGAGAAGAGAGTGGAGCAGTAAGAAGTGGTGTAACTTAAAATACCATGCTCCGGGCAGACCAACAACTTTCAGCTGGGAATTGTCACCCGCTGCTGAAAGCTGCGCCTCTGTCGGATCGCAGAGGCGCACAGAGGAAAACTCTTTCGGAGCGCGCACTTTGCGGCAGATACGCCGGAGGCGCGCTTGAATTATAGTGGTCTGCCCGGGGCATTTGTCATGTGCGTCTGCGGTTGGCGCGGGAATTCTGCCTGGCAGAACTCTTTATTTAGGGGGCAAGTCCCGGATCCATCCGGCAGCGGGAAGATTATTCCCGCTCTTCTCCGGCATCCAGCGGAAGGAAGCTGATGAGTAGATCTTCGGAATTGACCTGTTCGCCGGTGGAGACGTAGATCTTGTCGACGATGGCGTCCATGGTGGCTACCACAGTGGTCTCCATTTTCATGGCCTCGACGGTCATGAGAGGGGTATTCTCGGAGACGCGGTCGCCTTCTTTCACAAGAATCTTGTCCACGGTGCCCGGGATGGAAGAACCAAGGTGAAGAGGATTGTTTTTGTCAGCCTTCAGTTTACGGTCGGCTTTGACCTCTTCGTTGTGGTCCACGATCTTGACTTCACGCATGGAGCCGTTGACTTCGAAGGTCAGGGTGCGGACGCCCTGCTCGTCCGGATCGGACATGTCGATGAATTTGAGCAGGAGTTCTTTTCCTTCACCGATTTTCAGGGTGGTTTCTTCGCCTTTGGCAAGGCCGTAGAAATATACATGACTTTCCAGGCGGGACACGTCGTTGTACGCCTCAAAGTGTTCGCAGTAGTCCTCATATACCTTCGGATAGAGGGCATAGCTGATGGCCTTCTGTTCCATTTCATAGTCCGTGAAAGCGGACATATCAAACTTTTCTTTCAGGTGTTCTTTGATGGCTTCAAAATCCACCGGTGGAAGAAGAGTACCAGGACGGGCGGTGATCGGCTCCTGTCCTTTTAAGACAATGGACTGGAGTTCTTTTGGAAAACCGCCGTCCGGCTGTCCCATCATGCCTTTAAAATAATCCACAACGGAATCCGGATAGGAGAGATTCTTTCCCTTTTCCAGAATATTGTCTTTGTTGAGACCATTTTTCAGCATGAAGATGGCAAAGTCGCCGACCGCTTTGGAAGACGGTGTCACTTTGACAATGTTGCCAAGGAGGTCATTGGCTTCTTTGTAAAGCTGCTTGATTTCCTCGAAGCTGTCGGCGGCGCCCATCTCCGTAACCTGCGCCAGCAGGTTGGAATACTGGCCGCCCGGAATTTCGTATTTGTATATTTCTGTGTTCGGCGCGTCCATCTCGCTCTCAAAAGTTTTGTAGAGCTTGCGGATGCGGCCGTAATAACGGCTTAATTCGTTCAATTCATCAAAGTCAAGGCCGGTATCCCTTTCCCGTCCCCGGAGGGCTTCCACCACAGCGTTCATAGAAGGCTGGCTGGTTAAGGAACTCATGGATTCAATGGCAAGGTCGGCAATATCCACGCCCGCCTCAGCAGCCATCAGTACGGTGCTGACGCCATTTCCGGTGGAATCATGGGTGTGGATGTTGACCGGAATGTGCAGTTCGGATTTCAATGTGGAAAAGAGCTCCTTTGCCGCGTATGGTTTTAAAAGTCCGGCCATGTCCTTGATGGTAAAGATATGACAGCCCAGCGCCTCCAGCTCTTTTGCCTTATCCACATAATAATCCAAAGTATATTTGGTCTCGGAAGGACTGGACATATCACCGGTGTAACAGATGGCGCCCTCGACGATTTTGCCGGTTTTCAGCGCCTCTTCGATCGGCATTTTCATATTTTCCACCCAGTTTAAGCTGTCGAAAATACGGAAAACATCAATGCCTTTTTCCGCGGAAATGCGGATAAATTCCCTGACCACATTGTCCGGGTAGTTGCTGTAGCCCACCGCGTTGGACGCCCGGAGGAGCATCTGAATCAGCGTGTTTGGCATCCGCTCGCGCAGAAGCTCCAGCCTTCTCCATGGAGATTCTTTTAGGAAGCGATAAGCAGTGTCGTAGGTGGCTCCGCCCCAGGCTTCCACGGAAAATGCATTGGCAAGAAATGCGTTGGCGGCTCTGGAAGCGCCGGCCAGGTCTTTGGTCCGCATCCTGGTGGCCATCAGCGACTGCTGAGCGTCCCGCATGGTTGTATCAGTGATATATAATTTTTTCTCTTTTAAAATCTTCTGGGTAAAGTCCCTGGCACCCAGTTTTAAAAATTCATCCCTGGCGCCGTACACTGGTTTCGATGCGTCGTATTTCGGCAGGATCCGATTCTCAAAGAACGGCTTTTCCTGCCGGGAAACGTTGACCATCTTGTTGCCCAGGAACTCAAGAATCTTTGTGGCCCGGTCCTGGCTGACTCTGAGATCAAACAGTTCCGGCGTATCCTCGATGAAGTTGGTGTAACATTTTCCTTCCTGAAAAACTTCGTGATTGAGCACGTTGATCAGGAAAGGAATATTGGTCTTCACGCCGCGGATACGGATTTCTTTCAGGGCGCGGATGGATTTTCGGATGGCTCCTTTGAACGTCCGGTCATGGGAGATGACCTTAACCAGCAGACTGTCATAATACGGAAGAATCGTCGCGCCTGTGTAGGAGGTGCCGCCGTCCAGACGGACGCCGTAGCCGGAGCCGGAACGGTAAACGGTTATCTTGCCGGTGTCCGGAAGGAAGTTGTTGGCCGGGTCCTCGGTGGTCACACGGGTCTGGATGGAATAACCGCTGCAGGTGACAGATTCCTGGGAATCAATACCGATATCCGGGGAATTCAGCGGAAATCCCTCTGCGATCATGATCTGCGCCTGCACGATATCGACGCCGGTCACCATTTCCGTCACGGTATGTTCCACCTGGATTCTCGGATTCATTTCAATGAAATATGGATGATTATCCTTATCCACCAGGAACTCCAGTGTGCCGGCGTTACGGTAGCCCACTTTTCCGGCAAGACGCACCGCGCTGTCAAAAATGATCCGTCTGGTGCTTTCCGGCACGGTGAAGGCCGGTGCGAATTCCACCACCTTCTGGTGACGGCGCTGTACGGAACAGTCACGGTCAAAAAGATGCACCACATTTCCATAATTGTCGGCGAGAATCTGTACTTCGATATGCTTCGGCTGTTCCAGATACTTCTCCAGGAAGATCTTGTCGTCACCGAAGGCTTTCTTGGATTCCTCCCGGGCTTCCCTGTATTCTTTGATCAACTGCTCTTCATCACGGACAATGCGCATACCGCGGCCGCCGCCTCCGTTGGAAGCTTTGAGCATGACCGGATAACCGATTTTGTGGGCCGCTTCCACCACAGCTTTCTCGCTCTTTAAAGCGTAATCCACGCCCGGGATGATCGGAACGTCGCACTCGATGGCCATCTGCTTGGATGAAATCTTATCGCCCATCCGCTCCATGAGTTCTTTAGACGGGCCGATAAACGTAATGCCGTTTTCTTCACAGGCTTCCACAAACTCCGGATTTTCCGACAGGAATCCGTAGCCCGGATGGATGGCATCCACATTTTTTGCCTTGGCGATCTTGATGATCTGCTTGATATCAAGATATGCGTCGATGGGCCCCTTTTCCGGGTCCAGCTCATAGGACTCGTCGGCCTTGGTGCGGAAGAGAGCATATTTATCTTCCTTGGAAAAGATGGCAACGGTGGTGATGCCCAGCTCATTCAACGCGCGGAAAATGCGGATGGCGATCTCACCGCGGTTGGCAACCATGACTTTTCTGAATTTTCGTATTGAATACTGCGCCATAACTGTTTCTCCTTTTCTAATGATTTCTGTTGTTTTTTGCTATTTTTCTATTATGGTATCTTTTGATTTCTGTCCTTTTATTATGTGACGTTTTCTGTGCATTTACCGTCCGTTCCGATCATTGAAGAAAATCCTTCGTAAAAATGAGAAGTCACTCACAAGAGACTTCATAAATGCAGGAAAATGCTCTGAATCATTCATATTGTAAAGAAAAACCTGCGTAAAACCTGCTAAAAGAAAGTAAATTTCGTATTGTCGTGTTGGGACCAGTATATATGGCGCACAGAGAAAAAGCAAGTGTAAAACAAAAATATACAGTATAATTATAAAAGAATATCATTTGAAACATAAAATGAGATAAAATGAAACTAATAATCAGCGAATAAGATAAAAATGAATTATCCAAGGAAAAATAATTCAAAAAATTACTCTTATGGGTGGAAATGCACAGAAAAGTGGAGGAACAAAGGACATATATTTCTTAAAGAGGTTACCGAAAACAAAGATGAGATAAAGACGGAAGGGAAAACTTTGGCACGCCGGACATGTGATGCCACGGCGTGCCGGTTTTCATGTGACAGGAAAACCTGCTGATTCCTGCGGGATGAATATTTACGACTGCTTATCGCCGGACCCTGCGTCAGATTGCGCGGCTGCGGCTTGCTGCAATGCCTGTTTTTTGTTGGTGTACTCTTTTACAAGCTGGTAAAGAACAGCCACCAGAGGGATGAAGAATACCATGCCGAGAACACCGAAGAGATTGCCGCCGATCAGGACGGCCACCAGTGTCCACAGGGGAGCAAGTCCCACAGAACCGCCCACCACGTGAGGGTAGATGAACTGGTTCTCAATGAACTGTACCACCTGGTAAACAATGATGCTCAAAAGCGCCTGCAGCGGATTGACCATCAGTACCAGAAGTGCGCCGATGAAGCAGGCGCAGAAAGCGCCGATGTAAGGGATGAATGAAAGTACTCCCGTCAGTACGGCAATCAGGATGGCATATGGAATCCTGAAAATGGAAAAAGAAATAAAAATCAAAACTCCGAGAATGATTGCTTCAATACACTGTCCTGACAGAAAACGGGAATAGGTTTTGCTGATCAGGCTGGCTACGTAATAGATTTTGTCGGCAATGGGTGTGCTCAGGTGGACATAGAGAAGCTTCTTGCACTGTCTTCCCAGAGTCTTTTTGCTCAGTAATATGTAAAGAGCGATTACCAGAGCAAAGAAACAATTGATGATCACGCTGATGGTGGAGGAAGCGATTCCCAGGGCAGAATTTAAGAAGTTCCCCGCGCCGGCCAGCACACTCTGCACGATGTGTTCAATGTTGATCTGGCTTAAGCTGAAAGAGGAAAGCTGCTGGGTGATCCAGGTGGTATCGATGCCGTATTCCGATAAAAAGGCCAGCCACTGCGGACTCCTTGCCTGTATGGTCAGATACACGCTCCGGACAGAGGTGATCAGCTGAGGGATCACCATGGTGGAAACCAGCATCACGATGAGCACGATACAGGCCAGCGTGGACAACAGACTGAGCATGACCAGGGGACCGTTTTTGGGCTTTACATTGAATTTTTTAAAAAGCCGGGTATAAAGCTTCTCGAATCCTCTCACCGGAACGTTGAGCACAAAGGCAACGACCATGCCTCCGATGATGGGGAGAAGAAGTCCGCCGACATTTTGAAAAAAGCCGATGACGCTTCCAAGATTGTTGAGACAGGCATAGAGAGCCACGCCGAAAGCGATCAAAAGCATACAATTTTTCATTCTTTTACTCATAACGCACATCCTTTTATTTATGTATTTGTTGAATAAGCCTACTGTACCATTTTGCCATACCAAAGTCAAATCAGAAAAATTCCTTTTGACACTCCTACCAGAGTATACTACAATAGGACAAGAGAAAATTTACAGAAAAGGATGTTTCAATACAATGGAAAAGATTATTTTGACAGGAGACCGGCCGACGGGAAGACTGCATGTCGGCCATTATGTGGGCTCGCTGAGACGAAGAGTAGAGTTACAGGAGTCCGGAGAGTACGATAAGATTTTTATTATGATCGCGGACGCTCAGGCGCTCACGGATAATGCGGATCACCCGGAGAAGGTGCGCCAGAATATCATGGAAGTGGCTCTTGACTACTTATCCTGCGGTCTGGACCCGGCGAAGTCCACGCTCTTTATCCAGTCCATGGTGCCGGAGCTTACCGAGCTTACCTTTTATTATGCCAATCTGGTGACAGTTTCCCGCCTTCAGAGGAATCCGACGGTGAAGTCCGAGATCAAGATGCGTAACTTTGAGGCCAGTATTCCGGTGGGATTCTTCACTTATCCGATCAGCCAGGCGGCGGATATCACGGCCTTTAAGGCAACCACCGTGCCGGTGGGCGAGGATCAGATGCCGATGCTGGAGCAGTGCAAAGAGATCGTGCACAAGTTTAATTCGGTTTACGGGGAGACACTGGTGGATCCGAAGATCCTTCTGCCGGATAATAAAGCGTGTCTGCGTCTGCCGGGTATCGACGGCAAGGCGAAGATGAGCAAATCCCTTGGCAACTGCATCTACTTATCCGATACCGAGCAGGAAGTAAAGAAAAAGGTAATGTCCATGTTTACGGATCCGAACCACTTAAGGATCGAAGATCCGGGACAGGTGGAAGGCAATCCGGTATTTATCTATCTGGACGCCTTCAGCAAACAGGAACATTTCGATGAATTCCTGCCGGAGTACGCGAACCTGCAGGAATTAAAGGACCACTACACCAGAGGCGGCCTTGGCGACGTGAAGGTGAAGAAGTTCTTAAATAAGGTGCTTCAGGCGGAACTGGAACCGATCCGCAAGAGAAGAAAAGAGTGGGAGAAGGATATCCCGGCTGTTTATGAGATCCTCAAAGAGGGCAGCATCAAGGCGGAGGCTGTGGCAGCGGAGACCTTAAAAGAGGTGAAGGCAGCCATGCGGATCAATTACTTCGATAACGACGACATGATTCGGGAACAGGAAGCGAAATATCAGAAATAATCAAAGGAAACGGCCGGTTTACCTGTCGTTTCTGTAAGAATCAGACGGGCGAGAGCATCATTACAGTGCTTTTCGCCCGTCTTTTGTCATGGGGAAAATGGTTCGGTTGCATCGCATGATACATTTATGGAGAAAGATTCTCAACAGCAATATTGACGAATGCAGGATGGTTAGATATACTAAATGTAAGTTAGTTACAACTAATTAATACATAGTGATTTTGTGTTTGGTTTGTTATTATAGAGAACGGAGGTATATCCATGAGTGTAGTGATCGTAGGAGGACATGACCGGATGGTGTCCCAGTACAAAAAAATCTGTAAGGCACATCAGTGTAAGGCCAAGGTATTTACACAGATGAGAGGCAATTTAAGTACCCAGATCGGGCGTCCGGATCTGCTGATCTTATTTACCAATACCGTATCCCATAAAATGGTGCGCTGCGCGGTGGCGGAAGCGGAAAAATGCAACGCGGATATTGTCCGCTGTCATACCAGCAGCGGCAGCGCTCTTCATGAGATTCTGGATAATGCCTGTCAGGCATGACCGGATTTTTATTGATCCTCCAGACATTCATATAAAAGTCTCACCGCTTCGGAAATGTGGTCCGTCTCCAGATAGGAGTAATTGATAATGAAAATATGTTCCACATTTTCCGGAGGCTGGTGATAGTACTGAGACAGGCAGGTCAGGCGCAGTCCCCGGGCCAGCGCCCGTTCCATGATGACTGAGTCAGAAATATTTGTATCAACCCGCATGAGAAAATGAAGGCCGGCGTCCTCCTCCGTGATGGTGACAAGGGAGGAGAGCGGGCTTTTTTTGATGGCCGATAAAAGACAGTCCCGTTTCTTGTGATAGGCGTTGCGCATCCGGTTGATATGTTTCTCAAAAAATCCCTCCCGGATAAAGCGCATCAGGGCGTACTGTTCGAAGTTGGACACTGTACAGGAATAGAAACTCATCTTCCTGAGGAAACGGGCGGCCAGGGAAGGCGGCAGCACCATGTAACTGATACGCAGGGTGGAAGAAAGACTCTTGGAAAACGTGTTGATGTAGATGACTTTTTCCATGATATCAATGCTCTGGAGCGCGGGAATCGGCCGTCCGGTCATCCGGAATTCACTGTCGTAATCGTCCTCGATGATGTAACGGGAGTCGGATTTTGCCGCCCAGCTGAGAAGTTCGTAGCGCCGGCTCACCGGCGTGATGATTCCTGTGGGGAAATGGTGAGAAGGAGAAATATGCACCACATCGGCGCCGCTTTCTTCCAGCCGGTCAATACGTATACCCTGGGTATCCATGTCAATAAACCGATAGTCCACCTGATAGCTGTCGTAAATCTGCGCGATTTTCTCGTAGCCCGGATTTTCGATGGCATATATTTTGTCAAATCCCAGGAATTGTACCAGGAGACCATAAAGGTACTCGGTTCCGGCACCTACAAAAATCTGTTCCGGCTCAACGTGGATATCCCGGAATTGGCGCAGATAACCGGCAATGGCTTCCCGGAGCTCGCGGATGCCCCCGCAGGGGGATTTGGTCATAAGTTCTGTGTTTCTTTCCTGCATGGTTTCCCGGATCAGTTTGGCCCAGACAGAAAAGGGAAAATGTTCCGGCCGGGTCTGGTTGCTGGAAAAGTCTGCAAAAAACTGCGGCCGGTTTTCCGGCGGGGCAGCCGGTGTCTCAGAGAAGGCCGGCCGGGCCATGAGTTCCGGTGAGAAATCTGCAACGTAATACCCTTTTTTTGCAACAGAATAGATGTAACCTTCTGATAAAAGCTGGGCGTAGGCATTTTCCACGGTGATGGGGCTGACGCCCAGATTTTTGGCAAAGCTGCGCTTGGAGGGCAGTTTTGCTCCGGCGCGGAGCGTTCCGTTGACAATATCATTTTTGATACATTTATATAAATGCTCATAAAGAGGCGTTGTTCCGATATCATGAAATGAATAGGTAAGCATGGCGGTACTCCAATCTGTCTGTGCCGGTACGGACGCCATGTCCGCCGCCGGCGTGTCAAAATAAGTAATACCCTGATTATACCTGTTCTGTAAAAAAATTCAATGGGACAGGAAGTGCTTTTTCGAAGGTTTTATGATATGATACACACAGGAAAAATGCATAATAAAATAAAGATGCCATGGCAGAATTTGGAGGATTTATGAAAAAAGAACAGATTAAAAAGCTATATGATTCAAAGTTTATGAAAATGTATGACCTGCAATATAAGGAAGGCAAGCATTATTACTGTGCCAGCCGGAGAGAAGAAGACCGTCTGCAGGCGGTGCTGCCCAAAGAGAAGTACGGGAGTCTGCCGCCGGACGGCGTCAGCTGCGTGGTGGTTCTCCGGGTGAAAGGAGAGGAGCCGAAGCTGCTTCTCAACTGGGAGTACCGTTATCCGGCAGGACAGTATCTTTTGAGTGTGCCGGCGGGGCTTGTGGAGGCGGAAGCCTGGAACAGCACCGAGGAAGCCATAAAAAATACGGCCGTCCGGGAGCTGAAAGAAGAAACAGGTATTGCCGTGGGGGAAAAGGATGAGGTCAGCATCATCAATCCTTTTGTTTTTTCCTCGCCGGGAATGACCGATGAGGCCAACGCGCTGGTATACATGTCCATCAACCGCGATACCATGCCGGAACTGTCTCAGAGTGGAGCGGAAGGCTCGGAGAAGTTTGAAGGATGCCGGCTGGTGAGTCTGGCAGAAGCCAGAAAATATCTGGTGGACGGCAAAGATGAACACGGCATCTATTATCCGGTGTATACCTGGGCGGCGCTCATGTTTTTTGTCACCTGTGAGTTTCTGAAATTGTAGATGCAGCGGCAGGCCAGCCTGTTTTGCTTACTGCCCGGCGTCATAGCAGTAGGCAGCAGCGTTGCATCCGTATTCCCAGTAGGAGCTGTCACTGCCGTAAGAGGAGATTTTTACAGTTCCCGCTTTCTGGGAAGCGTGGAGCACCTGTCCGTTGCCCAGATAGATGCCGGTGTGATGTTCGCCGGAAAGATGATACAGAAGATCGCCCGGCGCGGCGTCAGTGATCTGACTGACAGAGTAAAAATAATGATCCATGGTGTCAGCCTGGGTGTAAGTCGTGTCGCCGATGGAGACGCCGGCGGCATGCTGGAAGGCGTCGCGGACGAGGCTGGAACAGTCGGCGTAGCCGTCGCTGTCCCGGAATTCCTGGCTGTAAGTGTCTCCCAGCCTGCCTTCGGCGTAGGAGATGGCGGTGGAGCGGAAGGATTCGATGCAGTCCTCCCGGGAAAGTACGGTACTCTGCGATCCGGAGTCGGAGTTCTCCGGTTTATTATCGCCCAGATAGATGGAATATACATAACCTTCCTGTCCGTTTTCCCGGCGGATACGGCTCCAGTTTCCGTCCACAGACAACACCGAAACCGGTTCATTTACTGCAAGGACCGCCAGAACTTTGCAATGGCTGTTGGATTTTTTGCGCAGATTTACTTCTGTACTGTTGATGTAGGAGTCTCCTGACGCAGACGAAGAACGATCTGAAGGACTGTCTGACTCTGAAACAGAGCTGTCCGAAGGAGATCCGGAATCTGAAGTGTTTCCGGAAAGATAACTGTTATAAATGTAGCCCTGGACTCCGTCGATATTGACGGCGATCCAGTTGCCGGTCTGTCCGGTCCTGGTGACTTCTGTGCCTGCCGGCACCGCAAAATAAATGGAAGAATCCGAAGAAGGACCGCTTCTTACATTGACGCCGTCCGTGGTGAACAGCTGATCAGCTGACACAGCGGAGGGAAGAAGACAGAGAGAAAGAAAACAGACGGACAGCGCTCGGCTGATATGTCTGCGGGCGAATCGGCACCTTGGCGCACGGCGTTTCCGGTGATAGCGCGGCGCTTCGGGTGCGGAATGGGTGGGTGCTGTTTCATAATTCATACGTATCACTCTCCTGTTGTTTTTGTCCGGCCAGTACGTCATTTTACTGGCGTTTCCTGTGCAGTGTTGTCATAGATATTTATACTATAGCACGGGTTTTTGGTAAAAACCAGCATATTTGGACAAATAACATGTTTCTATTTGTGAAAAAAAGAAAAAGAAGAGGAAGATCTTCCACATAAGAAAGGATTTCATAGTATAGAATGAAAAAAGAATGGTATCAGAAAAGGAAAAAAAGAATGGTTTTATGGGCTGCGATTTTTGTGGCGGGTATTTTCTGGCTGGGATTTTCCGGAAAAACCTGCCGGGCAGCGGCGTTGTCGGCGCCGGAAGGGCTGCTTGCCAGCGGAGTGAATGATTCAGTGGTTCTTTCCTGGGAACCGGTGAAGGGCGCCGATGGGTATGAAGTGTATGAAAAAGCCGATGGTCAGGACAGCTGGACCATGGTGAAAGCCACTGCCAAAAAGAAGGCCATACTTTCAGACAGAAAAAGCGGGACCAGGTACATTTACCGGGTCAGAGCTTATAAAGTGAAAAAAACGAAAATCAAATACGGAGTTTACAGCAAAAAAAGCGATACCACGGTACCTGTACAGGCGACCACAACCCTGCGGAATTTCCTGAAAGTTTCTCTGGCTCCGGTGGGATCCACCATGTACATCTGGGGAGGCGGATGGAACAAAGCGGATAACGGCGCCGGAAAGGATGCTCTGCGTATCGGCCTGAATCCTCAGTGGAGGACTTTTGCCTCAAAACAGAGAGCTTCCTATAATTACCGCAATTACCGGTATAAAAGGGGATACGGGCTGGACTGTTCAGGTTTTGTGGGCTGGACGGTTTACAACTCTCTGCATACTTCCAGGGGAAAAGAGGGAGAGGGCTATGTGGATAAGGCGAAAAATCTGGCAAAAAATTATGCGGAAAATGGATGGGGAACTTTCCGGAAAGCATCCGCTGTCAAAGACTATAAGGCCGGAGATATTATGTCCGGTTCCGGTCATGTCTATATTGTGATCGGTTCCTGTGCGGATGGCAGTGTGGTGCTCGTTCATTCCAGCCCTGCCGGTGTGCAGCTTTCCGGCACAGAGGCGCCGTCCGGAAAGAAGAATTCTAAAGCGGTGAAGCTGGCGGATAAATATATGAAAAAATATTTTCCATCCTGGCACCGCCGTTTTCCGGACAACGCCAGAGGTGCTTCCTATCTGCATTACAGTCAGTTCCGCTGGGATGTCAGCGGCAGTGCGGTCATGGAAGATCCGGATCATTACAGGGATCAGTCAGCAAAAGAAGTTCTGAAAGATCTGTTTTCCTGAAAGAGGATTGCATTTGAAGAGAGAGGCTTTCCCTGAGAAAGCAGCTGTGGTATACTATCAGTAATCTTGCCGGCCTGCGCGTAAATATGTCGTCGCTGCCGCGGGCAGGCAGAAAAGAGCGGAAGTTTTCTGCAAAAATCAGGAGGAGAAATGAAACGAAGAGTGCAGTCGCAGGTGACTATGCAGAAGGTGGTTCCCAATGTCACGGATGCCTACCGGGCGCTGTGGGATATCCCGGAGGATCACGGGAGCGTTGGCTTTATTGCCTGTGATAATGAAGATGTAATGTGGCTCGCCCTGGACGACGCCACCAAGAAAGCCAAAATAGAGATTGTCCACGCAGAGACCGTGTATGGCGGCGTGGACTATTCCTGGAGCAGATACGGCGGAGAGATCACCGCTGTTCTCTCCGGAGAGAATATCTCTGATGTGCAGAGCGGTATCCGCTACGTGAAGGATTATATTGAGAACCGGTCTGCCTGTTATATGCTGGACGAGGAGGGAACCCTTGGTTATTACGCCGACTGGATACCGAGGGCCGGACGTTTTTATCAGAAGAAGCTGGGGATACCGGAAGGAATGTCTCTTGCTTATCTGGTCAGTACCCCGGTGGAGAGCACCTATGCGCTGGATAAAGCGCTGAAGGCCAGCGATACGAAAGTATCGGAACTGTTCCGCCCGCCGACCAGAGTCAACACCGGCGGGGGTGTTCTTACAGGGACGGAGTCAGCCTGCCGGGCGGCGGTGCAGGCTTTTGCCGAGGCAGTAGAATACTGTGCATTTCATCCAATGGAGGTAGAAAGATGAAAGTAATCAGAATGCAGACCAAAATGCTCAGCCAGAAGATCATTGCGAATGTATCGGATGAATTTGCCAGAGTGTACCAGCTGCCGGAAGGGCATCAGAGTGTGGGCTTTTTCTCGGTGGACAACGATGACGCCGGGTATCTGGCTGTGGATGACGCCACCAAAAAGGCGGATATCAAAGTGATTCATGCGGAGACCTTCTATGGAGGTTCCACCTGTTCCTGGAGCCGGTACGGCGGCAGCGTTTTTGTTATGTTTTCCGGTCCGAAGGTGGCGGATGTGAAGAGTGGTCTTGCTTACGTCAAAGATTTCATTGATAACCGGACGGAGCTCTGTAATTTTGACGGGGACAGAGGAACGGCCTTTTATGCCCAGTGTGTGCCTCGTTCCGGGAAGTTTTTTAAAGATTTTTGCGGTATCGAGGAGGGAACGGCTTACGCCTATCTGGTGGGAGGCCCCATCGAGACCAACTACGCTTTGGATAAAGCATTAAAAGCCGGAGAGACCCGGATTGCCAGATACTGGTATCCGCCGTCTCACGCGAACTCCAGTGGAGCGGTCCTTGCGGGAACAGAATCCGCCTGCCGGGCGGCAGCCAGAGCTTTTGTGGATGGCCTTCAGCATGCCATCGCACATCCGCTGGAGATTTAACTTTATATTCAGACTACAGAAAGAACTGTCAGACGAAATGTTTTCGCCGGGCGGTTCTTTTTCATATAAATCCCATATCCAGATCTACAGAGGAAAAGCCTTTTGAAAAATCAGGAATAAATCCAGAAAAAAATGGAAAAATAAAAATAGAACGCCTTGTGCCGGGATAAAATAATAGTGTGACAGAAGCAAAATCTGATATATCTTATGGGAAAAATATACAAAAAAACTAAAAAAATAAATTATAAAGTGGATAAAAGGTAAAAAATAAAAAAATCTTGCAAAAACACGAAAAAAACTGATAAATTATATATAAAGGCAATAAATAACTGCATTTTGTTCATGAGAAAGAGGGCTGATAGAAATGTTTGAAAAAGGTGAATATATTATTTACGGCAGCAACGGCGTTTGTGAAGTCCAGGACTATATGAATGCAGCAGGAGAAGGGGACAACAGAATTTATTATGTTTTGGCGCCGATGCGTTCCAAGGGAAGCACGATTTTTTCACCTGTAGACAACCAGAAAGTTTTTATGCGTAAAGTCATGACGAAAGAAGAAGCCAGAGAGCTGCTGAGGGGCATTCCGGAGTATGAAGATATGGAAATCCGGGATTCCAGAACACAGGAACAGCAATATAAAGAAATTTTGCAAAGTGGGAATTCCACAGAATCGCTCCGGCTTTTGAAAGCATTGTATGAGCGGAAAAGAAAAAGAGAAGCGGCTGGCCGGAGGATTACGGCGGTGGACGAGAAGTACCTGTTTCTGGCAAAAGATTGTCTGCTCAATGAGCTGTCCATTGCGCTGGATATGGATGTGGAGGATGTGGACAAGATTCTGGCAGATAAAATCAGAGAAGAATGACAACGATATGACATTTTCAGCGGTATTATGTTCCGGAAGAAGGAAAAATCACGGCTGAAAGAAGAATTGTTCGAAAATTTTGAAAGAAATGCAAAGAAAAACTGCAGAAATTTAAAAAAATAAGTCTGGACAATTAAAAAAAATTATGATATGATAGCCACGATAATTTGATAAAGCAATGCGATGACAAAGAGAAGTAGCGCAGATTATCGCTCCCAGTGAGCGGAGGACAGTGGGAACTCCGCAGAATGAATCCGCGTGAATAACACTTTACCAGCAGCAATCTGAAAGCAGAGGAATCCGTCTTCTGTCAGTAGGTGCGCCGTAGCTGTGCGATAAACAGCAGCAGTGAAATTTGAGTGACTGCAGCAACGGGGCTGCGGTAATTCGGGTGGTACCACGGTCATATTCCGTCCTGAACGTTTAGTTCAGGGCGGTTTTTTTGTTTTTCTGCCAAGCCATGCACAGAAATCACGGCAGCTGCATGAAGAAAGCTTGCTTTCGGAAAGCAGTGACGTGATTTCTGTATAAGGCGCGCAGCGACATCGAGAAGAAGCGGAGCGGATTCGAGATGATGGCGAAGGCAGAAAAACAAGGGCAAGCCAGGAAGAAAGAAGCAGCTGCATGAAGAAAGCTTGCTTTCGGAAAGCAGTGACGTGATTTCTGTATAA
>ERZ1643246.1767-NODE-1767-length-22606-cov-8.743692_pt1 | contig 22606 bp, 25 predicted proteins | sample MGYA00579265_ERZ1643246 | MGnify/ENA primary metagenome ERZ1643246 (study PRJEB29033, sample SAMEA4952261) | chicken gut metagenome | biome: Broiler Chicken; feature: Gastrointestinal Tract; material: Caecum | place: Ireland | collected 2018 | study: Broiler...
GATGAGGAAAACCCCCTCATTATCAGCGTGAACTTTGTGCCTCACCAGTACCGGTATGATTTGCTGTTCCTCACCAATGACCGCCGTTATGAGGAGACCCGGGAGGAAATCGACTGGAATAAGACCATCGCCACCTCCAACATTCGGGAGCTGCCCGGGGAGGCCCTGACGGTGAATTATTCCTCTTTGCTGAACACCTCTCTCTATGCCTCCGACAGCGCCGGCGCTATGCTTTTGAAACTCCTGGTGAAGTGTACCGTCAAGGACGTGTACCTGGCCGGTATGGACGGCTTTAGCGACGACCCCCTCTCCAACTACTACGCCCCGGATTATGCCGTGCTCAACTACGACATTCCTCTGCGGGTGAAGAACGAGGAGATCAATGTCCAGCTGAATAAGCGGGCCAAGGAGCTGAACCTTGTGTTCCTGACGCCCAGCCTGTACAAAATTCAAAACCAAAAGGGTGAAGATTGAGTGCTCAGTCAGATCTACCAGTATACCAAACGAAAAAAACGCGGCTTCAAGCGCCGGATGGACCGGCTCATCCGGAAATTCACCATGCATAACCGGATGATTACCGAGGCCTACTACCGGGAGCGTTCCCCGGAGCTGGGCTTTTTCCGCCGGGGGCTCACCCTGGGACTGCTGTGCCTGGCTTCCGTCACCGGGAAGGCTTATTCCCATCGGGCCACCGCTGCCGAGCGCAGGGACTATACCAACCGGATTTTCGTCTACCGGCCGGAATCCCGCTCTCACCGGCGCATGAGCTACACGGCCCTGGCCAAGCGGATTCTCCTGTGCGACGTCATCTCCTTTGACGTGTTCGATACCCTGCTCCTGCGTCCCTTTGACGACCCCAAAACCGTCTTTTATCTGGTAGGGGAGAGGCTCCATTGCCCCTCCTTTACCCGCTATCGGGTGCTGGCCGAAAAGCAGGCCCGGCAGGAGGCCCTGGAAAAGACCGGCTACAACGAGGTGACCCTGGAGGACATCTATGAAAAAATGCAGCGGTATGTGGCGGTGGACGTGGAGAAAGCCGCCGCTCTGGAAGCGGAAATCGAGCTTTCCCTGCTTCAGGCCAACCCCTATGTGAAGCAGCTCTATGACATCGCAGTGGAGCTGGGCAAGACGGTGATTGCTGTGACGGATATGTATCTGCCCCTGCCGGTTTTGCAGGAGGCCCTGGCCAAAAACGGCTACACCCAGCTTTCCCGAATCTTCCTCTCTCGGGACTGCGACTTTTCCAAGCGCAGCGGCCGGCTGTTCCCCTATGTGAAGGAGCAGCTGGGGGAGGAGAAGCGGTATTTCCATATGGGGGACAACTACACCGCCGACTTTCTCCGGGCTAAAGAAGCGGGCTTTGACGCCGCCTATTATCCCAATGTCAACCGCCTGGGAAATCCCCACCGCTGCGCCGATTTGACGGCGCTTATCGGCAGCGCCTATCGGGGAATCGTCAACAACCGGCTGTGCTGCGGCGCTTTCCGGGAGAACCAGTATTTTGAATACGGCTACGCCTATGCGGGATTTTACGTTTTGGGCTACTGCGCGTGGATTCATGAGCGGGTCCAGGCCAAGGGCATCCAGAAGCTCCTGTTCCTCTCCCGGGATGGGGACATTCTCCAAAAGGTCTACCAGAAGCTCTACCCGGAAGCGGATACCGAATACGTCTATTGGTCCCGGGCGGCGGCCACCCGGCTCACCGCCGGCTATTTCCGCAATGAGTTTTTCCTCCGGTATATCAAGTATAAGATTTCCCGCAAAATCAATATGACCCAAATGCTCACGGCCATGGAACTGCCCCAGATGCAGGATTTCCTGACGGAAAAGGGCTTTCTGCCGGATACCATTCTGACAGCAGAGAACTATGAGGACATTGTCTCTGTATTTTTGCAGCATTGGGACGTGGTGGAATCCGCCTACACGGACAGCGGCAAGGCCGCCCGGCTCTATTATGCCGAAAAGCTCCAAGGAGTTTCCTCTGCCGCGGCGGTGGATGTGGGCTGGGCCGCCAGCGGCGTCTCCGCTTTGAAGGTGCTGGTGGAGGACATCTGGCACATGGACTGCAAAATCTACGGCTTTGTGTCCGGCGCCAATTACCTCCACGACCAGAATATCATCGAAGCGCCCCTGACCAGCGGGGACATCGAATCCTATATGTTCTCCCAGCAGAAGAACCGGGAATTAAAGCGGCAGCATCGTGTGGGCCAGCTCTACAGCGTATTTATTGAAATGATGCTGGCCTCTCCCAGTCCCTCTTTCCTCCAGTACGAACTGGGGGAGGATGGGGCCCCGGCTTTCCGTTTTGATTTGCCGGAAGTGGAGGGCTATGAAATGATCCGGGAGCTGCAGCGGGGCATTCTGGAATTTACCGACGATTACTGCCGGGCCTTCCGGGACTATCCCGCCATGCTGCACATCAGCGGGGAAGACGCCTACCATGTGTGCCGGTTCATTATTTCCCGCCCGGATTACTTCCGGAACCTCTTTGCCGACTACCCGGTGAACCGGGCGGTGGGCACTTCCTCCCATGAGATGGAGACCCTCTCCCAGCTCATGGAGCAGGAATATCAATACTAAGGGGGAAGACCATGCTCTATTACGCCCTGACAACCTATCACGTTCTGTGCTGTGTCCTCCATAAAATGACCGTTCACCCAAAGGAGGAGGCGGTACTGGTCCTCTCGGACATCCACCGAAACTCCGCGGCCTTTGCCCAGCGCTATCGGGAGTCCGGCATTTTCAGCCGGGTGGTGATTTTACAGGAGGCTGCCGTGCTGGAACATCAGAAATATTTGGAGCGGAAAAAGCTCCCGGTGAAGATGATTCTCCGGGCCAGCTGCCGCCGGATGGAGGACACCCTGAAAGGGGAGGGCCTCTCTCTCAAAGGCCAGGACCTGTACCTGTGCCCGGACCACTTCCCCTTTGGCTGGTATGTCATCAAAAACCGCCTGCCCTACCACTGCTTTGAGGAGGGCAGCGGCGTCCTTTCGGATCGGGATTTTGCCCTGAACAATATGAAGCGGAACAAGACCCAGTATCACCTGTGCTTTGCTCTGGGCTGCTTTGGGGACAACGACCTGGCTGCAGAAGTGCTGGCGGATAAGAAGAAGCAGAAGCCCGGCTATACCAATCCCAAAATGACGGATTTCTCCGTGGACCGGATTCTCCGGGAAATGCCGGAAGAGGAGCGCCGCCGCGTGCTGGCCTTTTTCGGCGTAGGGGAGACGGTATCTCTTCGGGAAAACAGCGTGCTGCTCCTAACCCAGCACATGGCCAATTTGGGCCTGATGACGCTGCCGGAACAGCACCGGCTGTACACCCTCTTTGCGGATTATCTCTTCCCCAAAGGGAGCCAGCTGGTCATCAAGCCCCACCCCGACGACATCGCCGGCACCTATCACCGGGTCTTTGGGGAGGACACCGTGGTGCTGCCCTTTGCCATGCCCTCGGAGCTCATGGCCTACTGTATCCGGGGCCGGTTCCAAAAGGCCGCGGCAGCTTACTCCACATCGGTGCGGTCTATGGGCCACATTGCAGACGAGACCCTCTGCTTTGACAGCCGGATTTTGCAGGATTGGCGCTATCTGCCCCTGTACGACTGCGCAGTGCGCTTTTTGCAGGCGGCGGGCATCCAGGAGGTGGAAACCGATGGGGACGAGGGATTGCTTCAGGAGCTCTCCCGGTGTTCCGGAAGGGAAATCGCTTTCTCCCATCCGGAAGAGCTGCACCTCTCTGCCCAGGCCCTGGTCATCAGCGATTTGGCCGGGAAAAACGAAAACGGCGAAGCACCTGATCCCATTCAGCGGGCGGAGGAAATCTCTTCTCTGCTGTCCCGGGGAAAATTCCGGGTGGTGGTGTTCTGCCAGGAGCAGGAAGCCTATTCCTTCTTTACCGGCCGGAACCAGGAGATTTTCCGGTATGTGCGGCCCATCACCCTGCGCATGGGTGCAGAAACCCGGCAGATTACAGTCTATACAAAGGAGCGGGAAATTATGGAAATCGCGGAAAAATTCCACCAGGTGAAGGAACTGCCCTACACCGGCGTCACAGTGGAAATGGACGGCATCAGCCGCTCTGAGGCGGAGAAAATCCGTCTGCTGGAAGGGGTGCTGGCCGCCACGGAAAAGCGTCTGAACAGCTATATTGAAGCGGGAAAGAAGGGGAACGAATGACCTCGAAACGCCTGATTATTTTTGATTACGACGGCACCCTGGCAGACACCTCTCCGGGCATCCGTTATTGCTATAATGCCACCGCCGACGCTATGGGTTATGTGCCCCACCTGGCCCGGGAGGACTTTTTCGGGGTGATTGGCGGTTCCTTGGAGGACGGCTTTCACAAGCTCTGGCCCCAGATGACCCCGGAGGAGATTTCCAGGGCTGTGGTGCAGTACCGGGAGCGCTATGCCTCGGAGGGAAGAAAACTCCCCGCTCCCCTGTATGACGGGATGCGGGAGACATTGATGGTATTGAAAAAGCTCCAGTTCCGCTTGGCAGTGGCCACCCTCAAGCACGAGCGGTTTATTCATGGAATGCTGGAGGACAACGACATTGACGGCCTTTTCGATGCGGTGTGCGCCTATACCGGCAGCGAAACCAAAAGCAGCCTGCTCCGCAAAGCCTGCACCCTGACGGAGGTTTCCCCAGAAGAGAGCCTTCTGGTAGGGGACAGCGCCTATGACGGAAAAGGCGCTAAGGAGGTTCCCATGGACTTTGCCGCTGTTCTGTATGGCTGGGGCTTCCGGCAAAAGGAAGAAACAGCCCCGTATGCCCCGGTGATGGTTTTAAACCGCCCGGCAGAGCTGTTGGCCGCTCTAAAATAAACCATTCAGATTGCATAGAAAATGCCTCCGGATGGCAGCGACAGGCTGCTCCGGAGGCACTTTTTATGTACATTTATTTTTCTGGAATGGGGGCGGGCATGGCGGATACTTTTTTAGAGGGCAGGAGCTTTTCCGTGACCTTCTTTTTGGTATCCTGTGCCAAAAGCCGCAGATGTACCAACCGCCGGAACCCGGTTTGACAGAAGTCCATGACGGCTTTTTTGCAGGGACTGAAAATATAGTCGAATTCTCCCGCATACACCACCACTTCCCCGGAAAATCCCTGTTTGAAACGGTAGACCCCATAGTTGGGATGGTCGGGCTCGTCAAAATGGGGGATGCCTTGGAAATCATAGAGGCTGCATCCGCTCTCTATGGCCCACTGGATCATCGACCACTGCATCAGGTAACAGGGCATCAGGTTTCGATGTTCATTGGAGGAGGCGCCGTACACATAGGAGGTCTTGCCGGCATACTGAATGGCGATGGCCCCGGAGAGGGGCTCCCCATTGTATTCACAGAGATAGAGACGGCAGGCAGAGCCAAAGGCGTTCATGAGGCGGAGAAAGTATTCCCGGCTGCGGATGGCAAAGTGATCCCGATGCCCTGTCTCCCGCATGAGCTTCATAAAATCGTCCAGGCGCTCCGGGCCATAGTATCCGCAGGTTACGCCCCGGCGGGCAGCCAGACGGATGTTGTAGCGCCATTTGCTCTTAAAGGCGGAGAAGATTTCTTCCTGGGTTTTCCCGTCCAATGGCAGATGATAGTGGGAGCGGCATTGCACTGTCGTATCCTCATTGGCTTTGAGCGTATGAGAAAACCCCAGGCAGGCCATAGCGCCCAGAAAACGGGTGTCGCTTTCCAGAATCATAGGGTCCATACGGAAAAGGCAGGCCCGGTGCTTTTTGGCCGCCTGGATGATTCCCTGGAACAGAAGAGGAAGAAGCCCTGTTTCCTCCGGGAAGCACACCGGCCCCCGGGGCGCATAGAGAAAGCTGGAATGAAGCAGAGGCAGGGACTTCACCAGAATCAGCATGGCTGCCTGGATATTCCCGTCTGAGTCCCGTACCACCACGGCCTCATGGCCCCAGTTTTCCTTTACCTGCCGCCAAGCCAGGGATTGGGAAAAGCTCCCGTAGGGATGATGGGAAACAAACTGCTCGTATTCATATCGTTCTTCCGGACTTCCAAAATTTAAAAGCGATACCTTCTCCGTGTATTCCATGGTTATACAGCCCCCAGATATTCTTCTAAAGTAATTCCCTTCTCGTGGATCTCTTTTGCTGCCTCTTTGCCCACATAGCGGTAGTGCCAGGGCTCATAGATGACGCCGGTAATGTCCTCTTTCCCCTTTGGGAACCGGAGGATAAAACCATATTCCCAGGCGTGCTCTTCCAGCCAGTGGGCAGCGTCCGTGTCGGCAAAGCCGTCATCCAAAAGCTGATATTCAATACTCACAATATCCGCGCACAGGCCGGTAATGTGCTCGCTGGTACCGGGCTGCGCCACTTCTATGGCCGCCTGAGCTTCGGCTTCCTCGCGGGAGAGGCCCTGCTCCATCAGCCGGTCCACTTTGTCGTTATAGAGTTCCACCTGCAATTCATAGGAGCGGTAGCCGGAGCAGGGGAAGAGGGAGATGCCGTCGGCCCGGCCGGCTTCCAGCAGCGCCACCAAATCATCGTAGATCCGCACATCCACTTCCGAGTTATTGGAGACCAGCTTCAACTCCGGTTTGTAATCGGTGAGGGGATGGTCGCGGTTCACCAGCAGAAGCCGCCAGTCAGAGGAAAGGGTGTCCTCATTTGAATCCTCTGATTGGGAAGCGTCAGAGGAAGAGGAGGAAGCATCCGGCGAGGAGGAACCGGAAACCGATAGGGAAGTGGTCTGATCCGGGTTGTCCTCCTGATTTTGACAGGAAGCCAGGCCAGTAATGGCGGCGGCCAGGATCAGGATAGCGGCGCAGAGCACCGGTGCGGCGGAACGGCGGCGGGAATGTTGGATACGCATAAAAGAAATCCTCCTGTATCTTGCAAGGGTTAGAGTTTTTGTAAAAAGGCGTGGAATCAACTAATATCCATAATAGTCTGACCGAGCGGCAGAGACAGAAATGGATAGAGTATCACCCCAAGAGGCAAAGTCATAAGATAGCTCCACACTGGATTGAAAATCTTGGGAATCGCATCCCAGCACGTTTCCTTCGCTGTAGCGGGTGTTCGCGGGTGGAACCAGCATTTCCAGATATTTTGTGGCAAGTTGGTAAAGATCACGCACCAGCGAGTCGTTATCTTCCTGTAAGATGTCGTCTTCCCCCCAGAGGTAACTTTTGTCGATATGGAGATCAAAACGATAGATGCGCCCGGTGACGGCGTCTAACAGGATATAGCAGGTACAGTTATCAAAAAAGTACGTCAGATCCCACACCACAAATCCATAAGAAGAGGCGGCCAGAGAAACGATTTCATACATCCGGCCAGAGGGGATATGGGACATCACTTCTTGCGCAAACTCCGACAGCAGCGCATAGACATGGGTGTTGGGGTCAAAGTAGGTGCAGATGGTGTTCAGTTCTTTTTGCACAGTGGCGGAAAGGTCACTCCGAGGGATTTCGTTGCCGGAAGCGATAAAAGTCCGGGAGAGCCGGAGTTGTCCTTTGGGCGAAGGAATCGTGTCATCGGAATACGATGATAAATTCATAAGGTCCAAGTATCCCAGAATTTCCAGCTTTTCGGTTGTAGAGAAGTCGCTGCTGGTCCGGCCTTGGAGAGTCACATACTCTGTTTGAGGGTTGGCCTCTGCGGCCCAGTCCTCAATGCGGAAATAAACTTCCGGGCTGAAGACAGCAGCACACACCACAGCCAACACCAGCAGGCCGGTGAGGAAATAGGGGATCTTAGCTTTCAAGATTTTCAGGAGATTGATTCGTTTCATTGGGTTCCGCCTCCTTCAGAGGGAGGGAAACGCAGGTCCCCTCGCCGAGAGTGCTTTCAATATGCAGGCTCCCGCCGTGAATCGCAGCGATCTCCTGACACAGGGCAAGGCCGATACCAGCGCCGTTTTGGCTCCGGGCCCGGGACTTGTCCACCATGTAAAAGGGCTCAATAATGTGGGGAATCTCATCTTCGGGGATGCCCCGTCCAAAATCCTGCACCGACAAGAGGTAGCCCGCGTCCTCATCCCGGCGGCCGGTGAGAAGAATCCTTCCATTTTCCGGGGAAGCCTTGCAGGCATTGTCGATGAGGTTATAAACCAAAGTTTTCAGCAGGCTGGGTTCCAGCAGCAGCAGGGCCGGCTGTACGGTGACTTCCAGGCGCTGTTGGTATTTTTGCAGCAGGGGCTGCAAAATCTGCACGACCTCCCGGAAAAAGCCGCTGCTGTTCACCTTTTCCAAGGGGAAATCCTGTTTGTGCAGGACGATGAGGTCCAGCAGGTGCAGGGAGAGGGATTCCAGCCGCTTCCCCTCGCTGAAAATATAATTGGCAGCGGTATAGCGGTCGGCGGCGTCCATATCGTAGGAGCGGAGCATGTCCGCATAGCCGATAATGGAGGTCAGCGGGGTTTTCAGTTCATGGGCAAAGCTGGCCACAAAGTCCTCCCGCTGGCGGGCGGTTTCTTCCAGTACATAGATTTTTTCCTCTACAACTTCTGCCATGGAATTGAAGGCCCGGGTCAGGGTGCCGATTTCATCGCTGCCTCCACCCTGAGCCCGGGTGGAGAAGGAGCCGGAAGCAATTTCCTGGGCAGTAGCGGTAAGGCGCTTCAGCGGCCGGGTGAGGAAGTGGGTCAGCACGGCCAGCAGCAAAGAGGCCACGCCCACCACGGCCAGCAGAATCCATCGGTATAACATGATATACCGATCCCGCATTTGGTATACGGCGGAAATGTCTGTAATATTCTCCAGGTAATAATCGGATTTGCCAATGAAGAAACGGCTCACTACCTGCACATAGGCCGTGCCGTTTTCATCCCGCACAACCCGGCTGGCCCGCTGATTGACTTCGATTCCCCGGGCAAAATCCTGGCCATCTGAAAAGCTCACCCCAGAGGCACGGGTAATGTTCATCTGGGTGTTTTTGGAGATAGAGGCTCTTTCCAGCTGGGCCACAATGGCGGAAGGCTGTAGGATTTCGTTGCCCGAAAGGGAATTGACAGCAGTCTGAAAGGAAAAGCACAGATACCGGTTTTCCTGGATCGCCATCTGTACTTCCTGGTCCAGCATTCCCTGAAACAGGGAAGAGATCATCAGGGTTCCGCCCAGGCCAAAGGCCAGGGCCGTGACGATAATAGAAGACATAAACACTTTCCAGGAGAATTTCACAGGCCAGTACTCCTTCCTGTCAATCGATATCCAGGCGGTAGCCTACCTTATAAACAGAGTGGAGGCAGTGCTCCCAGCCCAGCTTTTTCCGCAGACGCTGTACGTGAAGGTCCACGGTGCGGGTATCCCCCATATAGGCGCTGCCCCATACCCGTTCATAGATCATTTCCCGATAAAGGGCGATCCCTTGCTTTTGGGCAAAGAGCAGTAAAAGGTCATATTCCTTAGTCGTAAGATCTACCGGCTGCCCGGCTTTATGGACGGTGTGGGATTCCGTATCGATTTCTACGTCCCCTGCCCGGAGAAACCGTTCGGTTTTCCGGTAGCGCCGCAGGACGGATTCCACCCGGGCCAGCAGCTCTGCCACTTCAAAGGGCTTGGTGATGTAATCGTCCGCCCCCTGGCGCAGCCCGCGGACCCGGTCGGGCACTTCGGTGCGGGCCGTGATAAAGATCACAGGGATATTCATGGGTTGGATATATTCCAGCAGCTCAAAGCCGTTGACTTTTGGCAGCATGACGTCCAGCAGGATCAGGTCATAGATCCCGGGGGCAATCATGTCAGCGGCCGCAGCGCCGTCAAAAGCACATTCGCAGAGATAGCCCGCCTGCTGCAGGTTCATGGCGATGAGGTTGGAAATCGGCGGTTCATCTTCCACAATGAGAATTTTGTTCATGGAGCAAAACGCATCCTTTCGCGGCTGGGTTGGGAAGCCGGAAGCTTCCTCTATCAGCATAGCATGTAAATGCATCAAAGTTGTATCATAATAGGCGCGAAAATATGTTTTGTTGGTTTTCTATAAAAACATTATAAAAAGTTATAGAACGCTCACAAAAAATCTCTTTTCAGCAGGAATCCTGCCGGAGAAAAGTTTTCTTTCCCTTTGGAATTCCTTTTCCATTATATCATGAAGCTTTTCCCTTTGAAAGACACGACTTTTAGAATTCTCCGATAAAAGAGGTTCTAAACTCCGGGGGCTGTCCCATAGATATGGGTTGACGGCAAAAACCCGGCGTGCTCCGGGGACGCAAAGAGAAAGGAATGGTGGGCGATGGCAATGGAAAGCAGGAGAAAAGGCCCGGTCCGGCGGTTTGAGGAAGCAGCCGGGCTGCTGGGAGGCTGGGGGCCCCTTTTGGGGAAGATCCCGGAAGAGGTGAAGGAGGAAGCCCAGGAAATCCGGTTCCGGGCAGGCAAGCCGGTGACGGTGTGTACCGGAAGGCGCACCTGGTTCCTGACGGGGAGCGGGGCGCTGCTGCCCCAGGCTTCCTCTTTGTGCCCATCGGTTTCTCCGGGGGAGCTGCAATCATTGTTCCGGGGGCTGTGCGCCGATTCCCTCTATAGCCGGGAGCCGGAGATCCGGGAAGGGTATCTCACCTTGCGGGGCGGCCACCGGGCGGGGGTCTGCGGTACGGCGGTGGTCCGGGACGGGGAGGTGTCTTCCCTCCGGGACATCAGCACCCTGTGCATCCGCATTTCCCGGGAATACCCCGGGGCAGCCGATGAGATTTTCCGCCGGCTGGGGCTTCCGGAAGGCGGTCTGCTCATTGCCGGAGCGCCTTCCAGCGGCAAGACCACAGTGCTCCGTGATCTGGCCCGGCAGCTGGCTAACGGCAGCCGGGGGCGGTATTGCCGGGTGGCGGTGGTGGACGAGCGAGGGGAGCTGGGAAGCGTCTGCCGAGGCCTGGCGGAAAACGACCTGGGCCTGACGGCGGACCTGCTCAGCGGATACCCCAAGGAGCAGGGAATCCTCCAGGCAGTGCGCTCCCTTTCCCCGGAATACATTCTCTGCGATGAGCTGGGGGGAGAAAAGGATGCCCGGGCTGTGGAGGCGGGGATGTTTGCCGGGGCCTCCATTGTGGCCACGGTTCACGCCGGCAGCCGGGAGGAGCTCCGGGAACGGCCCGTGTGCCGCCGGCTCCTAGAGACCGGGGCCTTTGCCTATGTGGTGCAGCTGGCCGGCAGGGGCGCGCCGGGAAAAGTCCTCTCTGTGGAAAAGGCAGGTGATCTTCTTGGTCAAGCTGGTAGGACTGCTGCTGTTGGCGGCGGCCTGCGCCGGGATCGGCCTGGCGGAATCCCGTAAGCTCCGGGACCGGGCGGTGCTGTTGGAAAGTTTCCGGAAATTTCTCACGGTTGCGGAAGCAGAGATTCATTACGGCCTGGTGCCGGTGGGGGAACTGGTGCTGTCCTGCCGTCAACAGGGGCCTCTGCTGGAGGATTGCGCCCACCGATTGGAACAGGGAAGTCGATTCCCCGAGGCGTGGCAGGGGGCAGTGAAGCGCTGGGGCGGGCCGGACCAGGCGTTTTTAGCGGAGTTTGGCCGGGGGCTGGGCGCCACCGGGCTGGAAGGGCAGCTTTCCCATTTTCAGCTGTATCGGGAGCTAGCTCGGACGCGCCTGGAAGAAGCCCGGCGGGACCAGGAGAAAAAGGGGAAGCTCTACCGGCAGCTGGGCGTCTTTGGGGGCTTGGCCCTGGCGCTGGTGCTCTGGTAAGCCGCTTAGAAAAGGCGGGAAGGTTCCGGCCGGAAAGGGATGGGAAAATGGACATTGACCTGATTTTCAAAATTGCCGCCATTGGGATTATCGTGGCGGTACTCAACCAGCTTTTAATACGTTCCGGCCGTGAGGAGCAGGCCATGATGACCACCCTGGCCGGGCTCATTGTGGTGTTGATGATGGTCATCCAGCAGATTGACGCCCTGTTTCAGGCCATCAAGTCCATTTTTGGGCTGTAGCCATGGATGTGGCGGCGATTGCAGGGCTGGCCTTGGCCACTGCGGCCCTTTGCGCCCTGCTGCGGAGGTATCACAACGAATACGCCCTGCTGGTCAGTGTGGGAGCGGGCATCCTCATTGTGCTGCAAATGCTCTCCTCTCTGCTGCCGGTGGTGGCAGAGGTAAACAGCCTGCTTTCCCGGGCCGGGGCAGCGGCGGAATATGGGGAGATTCTCTTTAAAGTGGTGGGTATCTGCTTTCTGGCCCAGTTTGCCGGGGACGCCTGCCGGGACGCCGGGGAAAGCGCATTGGCTTCCCGGGTGGAGCTGGCGGCCCGGTTGGCCATGACAGCGGCGGCCCTGCCCCTGTTCCGGCAGGTGGCGGACACGGCCTTGGGCCTCATCGGGGGATAAACCGGAGGAATTTCCAAAGGAAGGAGGGAAAAGGATGCGTCGGATTCTGGCGGGGCTGTGCCTGGTGTGCTTGCTGGGCTTTGCTTGGCCGGTGCAGGCAGCGGAAACCGGGGAGGCCGGGGAGACCTTTGACCAGAGCCTTTATGAAGAGCAGATGGAGGAAAGCGGCGCCCAGGACCTGTGGGATTCCCTGCCGGAAGAAACCCAGGAGCTGCTGGAAGAGCTGGGGGTGGAAGGGGTGGGGTGGGAGTCCCTGGCGGCGGTGGAGCCCCAGAGCTTCTTTGAAATGCTCCTGGGCTTCTTCACCGGAGGGCTTTCCCAGCCGTTAGCGGCAGGGGCGTCTCTGCTGGGGATTATGTTGGTCTGCGCCCTGACGAATGGCATGAAGCTCTCCTTTGGGGAGCGGCAAACCGGCAGCGTGCTGGGCATGGTGGGCGCCCTGTGTGCCTGCGCGGTCATCGCTCCGCCAGTGATTTCCTGTATCCAGCAGGCCTCCACGCTGATTGAGGGGGCCGGAGGATTCCTGCTGGCCGGGGCCCCGGTGTTGGCCGGCCTGATGCTGGCCTGCGGGCAGCCGGTTTCCGCCAGCGGTTGGACAGTGTTCCTTTTGGCGGCGGGCAACGGGATTTCCCTGTTGTCCTCGGTGGTGCTCCTGCCGGTGATGCATATTTTTCTGGCTTTTTCCCTGGTGTCGGCGGTGTCGCCGGACATCCGCCTGGACAGCCTGTGCGGGGTCTTTGCCAAAACGGTGCGGTGGGTGCTGGTGCTGGCGGTGACTATCTTTACCAGCCTGCTTTCTGCCCAGAGCCTCATCTCCGCCTCCGCTGACGGCGCCTCCGTCAAGGCGGCCAAGCTCTTTGCGGGCTTTGTCCCGGTGGTGGGGAATGTGCTGGGGGACACCATGGGCACCGTGCAGAGCTGTGTGCGGCTGCTGAAATCCGGGGTAGGGGCCTTTGGGCTTCTGGCAGCTTTGTGTATTTTCCTGCCGGTGGTGGCCCAGTGCCTTTTGTGGATTTTTTGCTGCACCCTCTGCGGGGCGGCGGGAGACCTGCTGGGGCAATCGGAAATCACCGGGCTGCTGAAAGCCGCTTCCCAGGTGCTCCAAACTCTGTTGGCCATTGTGGTGAGCTGCGCAGTGGTGATGCTGGTGTCGGCGGTGCTGATTATGCAGGGAGGAGGCAGCGGATAATGCAGGACGTGGAGATGTGGGCGGCGGCTGTGTGCCTCACGGTGCTGGCGGCGGCTTTATTGCGGATGGTCTGCCCGGAAGGGAGCTTTTCCCGTCTGCTCCGGATTATCCTGGGGGCCTTCGTCCTCTGCGCCCTGCTCCAGCCTTTGGGGGAGTTGGTCCAGAGCCTTTCTCGGCCGGAGCAGAGCTATGACGATGCCATGGAGCAGGCGGAGGATTTTACCTCCCAGGCAGAGGACCGCTCCGGGGCGCTCATGGAGAGTTCTTTGGAGAGCCTGATCCGCACGGAGCTGGTGCAGGAGGGTATCCCTTTTGAAAAAATTGCAGTTTCCATGGATACCAGCGAGGAGGACCGCATAGTAATAAGGCAGATACAAGTTACCGTCTCTCAGAGTCAGGACGTGGAACGAGCCGAAGCCCTGCTGCGGGAATCCCTGGGGCTGGAAACGGAGGTAACGGCTAATGAAACATGACAACGCCAGCACCGTTGGATGGGTACAAAAAGCCATGGGCAACGATAAAATCCGGCGCTGGATTCTCATTGCAGGCCTGGTGGGCATTGCGCTGATTTTCCTTTCCGGCTTTTTCAGTTCCGGCGGGGAACCACCGGCACAAGAGACGCCCCAGGAGTCCGCTGCCACCGGGGAATACACCCAACAGCTGGAAGAAAGCCTGCTGGAAATCATCCGGGCCATTACCGGCGAAGAGGACGCCCAGGTCATGGTGACCTTGGAGAGCAGCAGCCGTCAGGTATATGCTCAGGAGGAGCGCAAAAGCGCCGGGAACAGCGAGGAGCAGGCAAGCGATTCCACCATCCGTTCCCAATCCACCGACGATACCGAAACCAGCTATATCCTGGTGGAGGATTCCGACGGCTCCCAGAAAGCCCTGTCCGTCACGGAGATTTCCCCGGAGATCCGGGGGGTGGTGGTAGTCTGCGGCAAGGGCAGCGATGCGGAGCTTCAACAGAATATTATCAATGCGGTTACGACCGCGCTGCAAATTTCATCCACACGGGTATGTGTGGTAGGCAGGGGGTAAAAATATGAAATTCATTGGATTCTTGGGGAAGAAGAAGGAAGCGGGGGACCCGGTGTTGGAGTATCATCCCCCCGGTGAGGAGCGGGCGCAGGAGCCAGCCCGGGAGGAATCCGTCCGCCGCAGGCCCACTTCCTGGGAGGAAGAGCCGATGGAGGAGCTGGACAGCGAGCTTCCCGAGGAAGAGGAGGAGCTGGAAGAGGAATATACCCAGACCCAAACCCCTTCCAAGCCGCCCCGGAAAAAGAGCGGCAAACGGCAGCTGGTGTTGGCGGCCCTGGTAATGGCCCTGGGGGCGGCGGTGTATCTGAACTGGCAGTTTTCCGGGAACCAGCAGCTGCTGGCCGCGGATACCCTCAGCTCAGAAAAGGAGCTGGGCGCCGCCCAGCTGGTCAACGGCGAAGCGGAAAGTGGAACAGAGAGCGAGGAGGAAACCGCCGCCCAAAGCACAGCGGAGACGGGAGAGGCCCAGTTTACCCAAGCGCGGCTTTCCCGGCAGCAGGCTCGAGATGAGGCGGTGGAGCTGTTGGAGGGGATTATTAAGGATGCCGAGAGCAGCGACGAAGCCAAAAAAGAGGCGGTGGCCCAATCGGCGGAAATCGCCCAGAACGTGCTCCGGGAGAATAACATCGAGAACCTGGTGAAGGCCAAAGGGTATTCGGATTGCGTGGCCGTGATTCAAAACGGCGAGTGCAGCGTCATCGTTAGCGGCAAGCTGCAAAACGAGAGCGACGCCGTGGTGATTCAGGACATTGTAGCCGGCCAAACAGACTTCTCTCCGGAGAAAATCAAAATTGTGGAATCAGAGGCGTCAAAATAGTTTGCTCCCGCCCGAAAATGTGGTATACTAAGGGGTACAGTGGAGCTTGACAGAAAAAGAGTGTATGCATTGCGCGCCTTTTGGCGATGAGAGGGCCCTCCGCTGTGGAGGGCTCTTTTTCTTTGGAAAAATCCGGCTTCTGTCAAAATGATCTCCCAGCGGGCCCCGCATCGGCCCGCCGAGAAAGGAAGTAGCTATGAAACGTCGAGAAGCACGGGAGCAGGCCTTTATCCTGTCCTTTGAGCAGACCATGAACCACGACAGCATTCAGCATATCATCGATGCCGCCGGCATGAGCCGGGATTTGATTGCCGATGATTTCGCCGAGAAGCTGGCCCAGGGGGTGGAGGACCATCGGGAAGAGCTGGATGAAATGATTAGCCGGTACATCCGGGGCTGGAAAATGGAGCGCCTTTCCAAAACGGCCCTGACCATTCTGCGGCTGGCCGTCTGTGAAATTTGCTTTGAAGAGGATATCCCCGCTCAGGTCTCCGCCAATGAGGCCGTGGAGCTGGCCAAAAAATATGGAGCCGCCGAAGACGCCGCTTTTGTCAACGGGGTGCTGGCCAGCGTCATCCGGGACAAAGAGGGAGACAACGCCCATGAGCAGCCGTGAGCCGGTGATTCTGGGCATTGACACCAGCAACTATACTACCTCCGCCGCGCGGCTGGAAGAGGGGAACCTCCGGCAGAACAAAAAGCTCCTGCCGGTCAAGCCGGGACAACTGGGCTTGCGCCAAAGCGACGCGGTGTTTCACCATGTGCAGCAGCTTCCGGACATTTTAGCGCCCCTGTTGGAGGACGCCCCCGCCCTTTGCGCCGTGGGGGTTTCCGACCGGCCCCGGGCCCAGGAGGGTTCCTATATGCCCTGCTTTACCGTGGGGCTGGGAGCCGCCCGGATGCTGGCCGCCCAGGCCGGGGCCGCGCTGCACCGTTTTTCCCATCAGGCAGGGCACATTGCAGCGGCCCTGTATTCCTCCGGCCGGCTGGACTTACTGGAAGGGAAGTTCCTGGCCTTTCACGTTTCCGGCGGGACCACTGAGGCGGTGCTTGTCACCCCAGACCAGGAGGAAATCCTCCATGCAGAGATTGTGGCCCGTTCTCTGGATTTAAAGGGCGGCCAGGCCGTAGACCGTGCCGGGGTGCTTTTGGGGCTTCCCTTCCCCGCAGGGCCGGAGCTGGAAAAGCTGGCCCTTCAGTGGGGCAAGCCCATGAAGGTGCGCCCGGTGCTCAAGGGCTGCGACTGCTCTCTTTCCGGCATCGAAAACCAGTGCAAAAAGCTCTTTGACCAGGGCCATCCCAAAGAGGAAATTGCCCGCTATTGTCTGGAAGCCCTGCTGGCGGCTTTGGACGGTATGTGTGGGGCGCTGCTTGCGGAATACGGTTCCATGCCGGTACTCTTTGCCGGGGGCGTCATGTCCAATTCCATTCTGCGCCGGGCCCTGACGGAAAAATACGGCGCCGTGTTTGCAGAGCCGGCCTTTTCCGCTGATAACGCAGCAGGGGCCGCCGTTCTGGCCGCCCGGAAGGAGGGAGTCCTGTGAGTTTATCCACCTTGACCGTGAGCCAGGTCAACGCCTATGTGAAGTCCCTGCTGGATGGAGACAAGAATTTGAATCCCGTGTATGTGTCCGGGGAGATTTCCAACTTTACCGACCACTACCGCTCCGGCCACCTGTATTTTTCCTTAAAAGATGAAAAGGCAGTCCTCAAGGCGGTGATGTTCGCTTCCCATTCCCGCCGCCTGCGGTTCCGCCCCCAGGACGGCATGAAGGTTCTCTGCCGGGGCCGGGTTACCGTTTACGAAGCGGGAGGCCAATACCAGCTCTATGTGGACGATATGCAGCCCGATGGCTTGGGGGCTTTGAACCTGGCCTATGAGCAGTTAAAGGAGAAGCTGTCCAAAGAGGGCCTTTTCGAGGCAGACCGCAAGCGCCCCTTGCCCCGGTATCCCCGGCGCATCGGCGTTATTACTTCTCCCACCGGGGCGGCGGTCCAGGATATCTGCCGGATTTTAGGCCGACGCTGGCCTATGGCGGAGATTGTCTTTTGCCCGGTGCTGGTGCAGGGAGACGGCGCCGCGCCCCAGCTGGTGGAGGCCCTGGCCCGGATGAACCGCATTGATAAGGTGGACGTGATTATCATGGGCCGCGGCGGCGGCTCTTTGGAGGATCTCGGGGCCTTTAACGAGGAGCCTGTGGCCCGGGCCGTAGCGTCTTCCCGGATTCCGGTGATTTCCGCGGTGGGCCACGAAACGGACTTCACCATCTGCGATTTTGCCGCAGATTTGCGGGCCTCCACCCCCAGCGCCGCCGCAGAGCTGGCTGTGCCCGACCAGACGGAGGAATTGCTGGTGTTGGAATCCGCCCGGTACGCCTTGCAAAAATATATGGAGTCCGCTTTGGCGGAGCGCCGGATGGAGCTGGATTCCCTGACCAGCAGCCGGAGCCTGCAAGTACCCCTGGAAGGGGTCGCCCGGCGGGAGACGGAGTTGGAGCACCTTTCCCGGCGGCTGGCTGCCGGAGCTTCCCTCTCCCTGGGCAAGGCCCGGGAGGAGCTTTCCCGGTTGTCGGGAGCCCTCCACAGCCTCAGCCCTCTGGAAGTGCTGGGCCGGGGCTATGCCATTGCCAGCGACCGGGAGGGAAGGCCCATCCGCTCGGTGTCGGAACTGGAACCGGGGAAGGTTTTCCGGCTGCGGCTCCGGGACGGGGAGGCCTTGTGTGAAACTCTGGAAAAGGAGGAAACGCCATGAACCGCAAAATGAGTTATGAAGAAGCGCTGGAAAAACTCCGGGACATTGTGGCCCGGCTGGAAAGCGGGAAAGAGACGCTGGACAATTCTTTGAAGCTCTTCGAGGAAGGGGCCAAGCTCTCTTCCTTCTGCTATGAGAAATTGCAGAACGCCCAGCAGAAAATTACCGAAATCACCAAGCTGGAAGAAAAGCAGGTCGAGGAATCCTGATTCCAGCCAAAATGGAGGTGCGGAAAATGACTACAGAAAAGCAGAAGATCGAAGAAGCCCTAAAAGGCTATCTTCCTCAGGAAAAGGATTTGCGGAAAACCCTGTTCGCAAGCATGGAATACAGCCTTATGGCCGGGGGCAAGCGGCTGCGGCCCCAGCTGGTGCTGGAATTCTGCCGCCTGTGCGGGGGCAGGGAGGAGCAGGCCATGCCCTTTGCCTGCGCGGTGGAGATGATTCACTCCTATTCCCTCATCCACGATGACCTGCCCTGTATGGATGACGATGACCTGCGCCGGGGCAAGCCCACCAATCATAAGGTCTATGGGGAAGCCGCCGCCCTGCTGGCCGGTGACGCCCTGCTGACCTTGGCCTTTGAAACCATGCTTTCCCCGGAGAGTGTGCAGGCCGTAGGAGCAGACCGCGCCGCCGCTGCCGCCGGAGAGCTGGCCCGGGCCGCCGGAGCTCACGGCATGGTAGGGGGGCAGATCATCGACCTGGAATCCGAGGGGAAGCAAGTGCCCTTGGAAGTGCTGGAAAAAATGGACGAGGGCAAGACCGGCGCGTTGATTTTAGCGGCCTGCCGCATGGGCTGTATTCTGGCCGGGGCTTCGGAAGACCAGAAAAAAGCTGCGGAGGTCTACGCCCGTTCTATCGGCTTGGCCTTCCAGATTGAGGACGACCTGCTGGACGTCACCGGAGACGCCGCCCTCCTGGGAAAGAATACCGGCATGGATTCCGCCCGGGAAAAGAGCACCTATGTGAGCCTGCTGGGGGTGGAAAAAGCCCGGGAAACCGTGGAGCGTTTGACCCGCACGGCAGTGGACGCTTTGGCGGTGTTTGGAGAGAAGGCCCAGCCTCTGGCGGAGTTGGCCCTGGCCCTGCAAAACCGTGACCACTGAGAGAACGGAACGTCCGCCCCTGCGATTTCTTGTGCCGGAAAACTGGGAAGGGGCCCTGCTCAAAGATTTTCTCCGAAAAGAAGCGGGGGTCACTGCCCGGCTCCTAAGCCGGCTCAAACGAACGGAAGGCGGCATCCGCCTCAACGGCGTGCCCGTGTTTGTCATTGTCCGCCTTCGGGCCGGGGACGTGGTAGAGCTGTTTCCCCCCGCCGGGAGCACCCAGGCGCCGGGAGCGGATTTGCCCTTCCCAGTGCTGGCGGAGGACCACCGGCTCATCGTTGTCAATAAGCCTGCCGGGATGCCGGTGCATCCTTCTCCCGGCCACGACTGTGACAGCCTTCTCAACGCCTTCTCCGGCTGGCTGGAACGAGAGGGAAGAGGGGCGCTGGCTTTCCGGCCCCTCTACCGCCTGGACAAGGACACCACCGGCCTCATGCTCTTGGCCAAGGACGGTTATACCGCCGCCCGGTTGCCGGAATTCCTGAAAAAGACCTATTGGGCGGTGTGTGAGGGAAAGCTGCAAGGGGAAGGGACCATCTCCCTGCCTATTGGATTGGAGCCGGGAAGCCGCATCCGGCGCTGCACCGGAGAGCAGGCGGTGAACCCGGTTCCCGCCGTGACCCACTGGAAAGCCCTGGCTGGGGATGGCTCCCACACGCTCCTGGCCCTCACCCTGGGAACCGGCCGCACCCACCAGATTCGGGTGCATCTGGCCGCTATTGGCTGTCCGCTGGCTGGCGACGACCTGTATGGCGGCAGCCGGGCGGTGATTTCCCGGCAAGCCCTCCACTGCCGGGAAGCCCTTCGCCGGGACACCGGGCAGGTTTTCACGGCTCCTCTGCCCCGGGATTTTCGGGAAGCTTTCCCTGGTTTTTTCCCACAAGAGGATTTTTTGGAGCAATTTGGCGGAGAGGAAAACTGAATTTATAAAAATACTATAAAGCACTTGCTTTCTGTATGTTTATGCGCTATAATCGGAGACAAGATTTATATTACCGCTGTAATTTGTCCCGGCAGAGTGGAGAAGGCGCCGGGGCCTGTAAGCGGGAAAGGGGTATTGATTATGAAGAAAACCAAAAAGCTGGCCGCCCTGTTGCTGGCCGCTCTGATGACTGTAGGAATGGCGGGCTGTGTTTCCAGCTCCTCCACCACGGATACCTCTGATTCTTCCCAGAGTACCGGGGATTCCCAGGGCAGCAGCACCGTGGTAATGGCCACCAACGCAGAATTCGAGCCCTTCGAGTATATGGACGGCACTGAGTATAAGGGCATTGACATTGAGATTTCCCAGAAGATTGCCGAGAAGATGGGCGCGGAGCTGGAAATCCACAATGTGGCTTTTGAGTCCGTCATTGCGGAGCTCACCAGCGGCAAGGCTGATTTTGCCGCCGCCGGCCTGACCATCAATGAGGACCGTTTGAAGAACGTGGACTTCTCCGACACCTATTACAGCACCACCCAGGTGATCCTGGTGCGCTCCGATGAAACCGAGATCACTTCCAGCGCCGACCTGAAGGGCAAGACCGTGGGCGTGCAGACCGGCACCACCGGCGACACCTATGCCACCGATGAGGATAAGGAATACAACCACGGCATTGCCGAAGTCAAGCGCTACAATAAGTTTATGGACGCTACCAGCGATCTGATCGCCGGCCGTCTGGACGCTGTTATCGTGGACGATTTCCCGGCCGATAAGCTCATCGAGCGGAACCCTGACAAGATCAAGAAGCTGGACGAAGAGCTCACCGGCGAAGACTATGCCATTGCCGTACCCAAGGGCGATACGGAAATGCTGAACACCGTCAACGAGGTTCTGGATGAGCTGGAAGAGAGCGGCGAACTGGACGAAATCTTTGATAAATACCTGCAGTAATGCGGGAAAACGGGAAGCAGGGCAGTCCTCCGGCCGCCCTGCTTTCTCCTTTTCCTTTCATAAACAAGCCGTCAAAACTACAACAAGAATAAGGAGGAAGGTTTATGACGTGGTTGACGAACATCGGCAATCAGTTTTATGAGACCATGATCGTAGACGACCGCTATCTCCAAATCCTCTGGGGCTTGGGGAACACCCTGATTATCACTGTGTGCGCGATCCTGCTGGGTATTGTCATCGGCACTTTGGTGGCTATGGTCAAGGCCAGGGTGTTCGCTCCCAAGAACCCGGTGGTCAAGGGGATTTTCAAGGTGCTGGATGTCATTTGCAGCCTGTACCTGACGGTTATCCGCGGTACGCCTATGATTTTGCAGCTGATGATTATGTACTACATCATTCTCATCAACATCAGCAACGGCGTTGTGGTGGCCTGCATCGCCTTCGGCATTAACTCCGGCGCGTATGTGGCCGAAGTGGTGCGCACCGGCATCCTTTCCGTAGATAAGGGCCAGATGGAGGCGGGCCGTTCCCTGGGCCTGACCCAGACCACCACTATGTTCAAAATCATTTTCCCCCAGGCTCTGAAGAATGTGCTCCCGGCTTTGGGCAATGAGTTCATCGCCCTGCTCAAGGAAACCTCCGTGGCGGGCTATATCGGCATCCACGACCTGACCAAGGGCTCCGATATTATCCGTTCCACTACATACGATTCCTTTACGCCCCTCATCAGCGCGGGCATTGTCTACCTGGTGTTGGTGCTGGGCTTGACAAGCCTGCTGGGCTGCCTGGAAAGGAGGCTGCGCAAGAGTGATATCCGTTAAAAATCTGGAAAAAGCCTTTGGCGACAACAAGGTGCTCAACGGCATCAATCAGGAAATCGAAAAAGGGGAAAAGGTAGTAATTGTGGGGCCCTCCGGCTCCGGCAAAAGCACCTTCCTCCGCTGCCTGAACCTGTTGGAAGTCCCCACCGGCGGGGAGATTTTGTTTGAAGGGGAGAAGATCAACGATCCCCAGTGCGATATCAACCGCCTGCGCCGGAAAATGGGCATGGTGTTCCAGCACTTTAACCTGTTTCCCCATCTGACCGTAAAGAAAAACATTACCTTGGCTCCGGTGCATCTCAAGCTCATGGGCCAGAAAGAGGCCGACGAGCTGGCCATGAGCCTTTTGCAGCGGGTAGGCCTGGCCGACAAAGCGGACGCCTATCCCAACCAGCTTTCCGGCGGGCAGAAGCAGCGTATTGCCATTGTGCGGGCCTTGGCCATGAAGCCCGATGTGATGCTCTTTGACGAGCCCACCTCCGCTCTGGACCCGGAGATGGTAGGCGAGGTGCTGGAAGTTATGAAGCAGCTGGCAGACGAGGGTATGACCATGGTGGTGGTGACCCACGAAATGGGCTTTGCCCGGGAGGTTGCCACACGGGTGCTGTTTATGGACCAGGGCAAGGTGCTGGAGGAAGCGCCCCCGGCGGAGTTCTTCAGCAATCCGAAGAATCCCCGTTTGCAGGATTTCCTCTCCAAAGTATTGTAAGTTAAAAGGGCTGGGACTTGGTTCCCGGCCCTT
>ERZ1643246.1769-NODE-1769-length-22592-cov-12.424546_pt1 | contig 22592 bp, 24 predicted proteins | sample MGYA00579265_ERZ1643246 | MGnify/ENA primary metagenome ERZ1643246 (study PRJEB29033, sample SAMEA4952261) | chicken gut metagenome | biome: Broiler Chicken; feature: Gastrointestinal Tract; material: Caecum | place: Ireland | collected 2018 | study: Broiler...
GATGCAGGGCACGGCGATTGGGACCCTGGAAAAGTGGCAAAAGATGGGACTTTAGAAAAAGATATAAATTTACAAATATCAAAATATTTACAAGGCTATTTGGAACAATCAGGTGGTTTTGTTTTAACAACTAGAATAGATGATACATCTTTATCTGACAAAAAAAGAGAAGATTTAAAAGAACGTAAAAATATTGCTAATAATGAAGAAGTAGATTTATTAGTTAGCATACATCAAAATTCATTTCCTAAAGAAAATGTAAAAGGTGCTCAAGTATTTTATTATGAAGGCTCTGAAGAAAGTAAAAAACTTGCAGAATGTGTTCAAAATAGATTAAAAGAAGTAGATAGTAGTAATGATAGAGTAGCTAAAGCAAATAAAGATTATTATATTTTAAAACAGACAAAAATGCCTGCTATTATTGTAGAGTGTGGATTTTTATCTAATACAGAAGAAAATAATAATTTAAAAAATGAAGAATATCAAAAGAAAATAGCTTGGGCTATATATTTAGGTATTTTAGATTATTATAGTTTATAAAAAATAAAAGATTAGTTATTATTTATATTGTAAAAGGGTGTAGAAAACTCTACACCCACATATTAAAATAAATGTTCTATTTTACTAAATCTAAAATTTCTCTTATATCTTTTATAACATAGTATGCACCAGCACTAAAATATTCTTTAGAAACTTTATCACATATTTTTTCTTTTTCAATATCAGTAAGATTATTATATTCTTCTTCAGTAAGTCCCATTTGTGAACTTCCTTCTATAATACCAACAGTAATTACACCTGCATTTTTACCTTCTTTAATATCTGATATAGTATCCCCAACTTTTAAAATTTTAGAAACACTTTTCAATTTTAACTTTTCCATATTTTTAAATATCATATATGGATAAGGTCTACCAATTTTATTTGTAGAATCTGGGCTAAACCAACAATCTGGTTCATATCCATATTCTTTAGCTTTAGGTACAACAATAGACATCATTTCATCTGTATATCCTGTTGTAGAGCCTATTTTTAACCCTAAATCTTTAAGTTTTTTTATAGTTTCTACAACATATGGTTTAGGCGTTGCAAAATTGCCTACTATTTCAATAACTTTTTTTTCGCTTAATTCATATACTTTTTTTACATCTTCTTCTGTCCAGCTTCTATTATATTTTTCTGTCCATAAATTACTAATACGTTCCATTTGCATCATTGTTCTTATATGGTCTATTTTTAACATACCCATAGGTTTTCTAACTTCTTCAACAGTTGGTGTTATACCAAATTCTTCAAAAGCTTCTATAAAAGCTTTAACTGGTGCAAAGCTACCATAATCAACTGTTGTTCCTGCCCAATCAAAAATAATTGCATCAAATTTCATTTTTTCTTTTTCCTTCCACATATTCTTTAATTATATTACATAAATTTATCATATCTTCCATATATATTTCGCCAATATTACCAATTCTAAAAGTATTAGCATCTGTTAGCTTTCCTGGATAGATAGCATAGCCTCTTTCTTTTATATAATTATACATTTCGCTAAATTCACATTCTATTTCATCTGGATAATAAAAAGTTGTAATAATAGGGCCTTGTAAATTACCTTCTATAAATGGTTTAAAGCCCATTTCTTTCATAGTATTTATAAGATACTTATTATTCTCTTCATATCTTTTAGCACGAGCTTCTATGCCACCTTCTTCTTCCAATTCTTTTAACGCTTGCCAAAATGCTAAAACAACATGTGTAGGTGATGTAAATCTCCATTTTCCATCTTTATTCATTGTTTTCCATTGGTCATATAAATCTAAAGAAAGACTTCTTGCTTTACCTTCACTTTCTAAAAGTTTATCTGTTTTACATATGATAAATGAAAAGCCTGGTACACCTTGTATACATTTATTAGCACTACTAATAATAAAGTCTATTCCTAAATCTTTAACTGGTATATCCATACCTCCAAAACTTGACATTGCATCAACAATAAAAGTTTTATTCATTTTTTTAGCAATTTGTCCTATTTTTTCTATATCATTAAGAACACCTGATGTAGTTTCATTATGTACCATTGATATATGTGTAATTTGAGGATTTTCTTTTAAAATTTCCTCCACTTTAGCTGGTGATGGTTGGTTATTATATGGTTCTTTATATAATATATATGAAACTCCAGCGTGTTGTGCTATATCTGCCATTCTTTCGCCATAAGCACCATTTGATATAATTAATAGTGTTTCATCTTTGCCTACAACACTAGTTATTACAGATTCTACACCAAAAGTTCCACTTCCTTGCATAAGTACAACTGTATATTCTGGTTTTTCAACTTTTGCAAGATTTAAAAGTTTATCACAAATGGAAAGAGTTATTTTTTTATAGTCATCATCCCAAGTACAATGGTCTACCATCATTTTTTCTTTAACACTATCAGTAGTAGTTAATGGTCCTGGTGTTAATAATTTATAATTTAGCATAATATATCTCCTTTATTATTTATTTACATTGTTCAGAAAATTGTTGGTGTTTTTTAAGCAATTCTGCTGTTAAAGGTTCTTTAAATATTTTTGGATATTTAGATGCATTTTCTAAAGCTGTTATTTCACCTTCATATAAAGCATTAGGGTAATATTTTTGCATTTCTGGTCTAGCCTTTTCAACAATACATTGTGCTATTTCTTGTGATAAAGCTTTTGTTTTTTCACCTTTATCTATAACAGAAATAGATTCAGTTAAAGCAAAATTACCTTCAATAGGGTCTATATAATCAATAGGTAATCCTTGTTTTTTGTCTTTAAAAGCTTGTTGACGTAGTCCAAATCCTATGGCAACTTCACCTACACGAACTTTTTTAAGTGGTGCTGAACCAGATGTTTCTATATGATGTCCAGCATTTTCATATATAGCTGTTAAAATTGTTTTAGCCTCTTCTTCACCATATTCACTTATTAACCCTTGTATTAATAGCCAAGCTGTAGAAGAGCTATTTATATCTATAACTGATATAAAATTTTTATAAATTGGATTTGCTAAATCTTTTAAAGATTTTGGCATTGGTAAATTATTTTCTTCCAATACTTTTGTATTAACTATAATTGCACCTTCTTGAGAAGTAAGTTGAGCATAATATTCTCTTTTATCACTACTATTTAATAAATTATAATCAAAATTTAATTTTTGAAGTACATTATTTTGTTGTTGAGCAGTATCTAAATAAAATGAGCTTAATATAATTAAATCGGCTTCTATATTTGTACCCTCTGCAAGTAGTTTTCCACCTAATTCAGAAGTACCAAAATTTTGTATTATATATTTATCCAAATAACTATTATTATCTAAAGTACTTTTTATAGCTTCTATTGCCTCTTCATCAGCATTAGAATAAATTATAACTTTATTTTTAATATTTGAACTACTATTGTTATATGTAAAAAGTAATATAATAAGCCCAATTAATGTAATACCTACTATTGATATTATTTTACCCTTTTTATTTGTTTTTTTATTTTCTTTAGTATTACTTCTTTTTATAATATAACTTAATATTATTTTTACAATTAAATTTGTTAATAAAATAAATATTGAAAGAATAAAAACTTCCTTAAATTTTGTATAATATTGTAACTCTTTTATTTTTGTTGTTAAAACAATTGTTTTAGCACCAGCAATAAATATTATTGCACTTACTGTTACCATAGAATGTATAAAATAATAACTAAAAACTTCTAGTAAAGTAGATTTCATATTAGGTGTTAAAATTCTAATAATAGTTTTTATCCAATTATCACCCATAAGACTTGCTGTTGTTTCCCAAGAATTGTTTAGTTTTTCTAAAGAAGTTTTCATCATTAAATAAGGTGTTGAAAAAAAGTGTATTATATTACATAATATTATTAATATAAATGTATTTTGTAAAAATGAACCAGAAAAAAGAAGCATATAAGAAACACCTATTACCATACCAGGTACAGTATTTGTTACTAAAGCAACACTATCAATACCTAATTTTAATTTGTTATTAAGATTACTTCTAGTTGTTATTAAAGCACAACCATAAGATATTAATGTACCTAATATAGCAGTTCCTAAAGAAACTATAATTGAGTTTTTATATACAGATATTAAATTATTGTCCATTAAAACATATTTAATATTATCTAATGTAAAGTTTATTTTATAAGGTCATTCTTCTATAAATGGAATAATCATTATAACTAAAAATATTGATACCATAACCATTATAACAATAGTTGATAAAATTGCTAAACAAATATCCCTTATTTTATTTTTTGATAATTCTACATTAGATATTTTATTATATCTTATATTAAACTTTTTTAAATATTTAAGTAATAAAATACTTAAAATAGAAGGTATTAACATAATTATTGCTACAACAGAACCTTCTCCAAAATTTGGTGTGCTACCTAACATTTTATTATACAATATTGTTGAAACTACTTCATATTTTCCACCTATAGACGCTGGTATACCATAATCAGTAAAACAGAGAAAAAAACATTGTACAATAGAAATTGCAAAAGTACCTAAAAGTGGTCTTAATACTGTTTGATAAAATGTTTTAAAAATATTGTCTTTCATTAACTTTGAAACAACAATAAACTTTTTATCAATATAATTCATTGTATTTAAAATTAATAAAAATGATACTGGTAATGTATATATTATATAACCTAAAAGAAGTCCATTAAATCCATATATTTCAAAAAATTCAACCTTAAATATTTTAGTTAATAAGCCCTGTTTACCAAACGAATATATTATTGCAAATCCATATGTAAGAGTTGGCAACAACATAGGTATTAAAGCTAAAATTTTAATTAATTTTTTGTATGATTTATTAATATTTGTATAATTTATAGTATATGCTAGTAAAAATCCCAGTGTAGTAGAAATTAATGAACTAATTATAGATATTACAATACTATTTTTTAGTGCCTGTAAAAATCCTTTAGTTTTTGTTATATTTAAGTAATTTTCTAACCCTATACTTCCATTAATATTAAAAGAAGTAAGAAATAGTCTTATTATAGGAAAAAATAAAAATGATATAAATAATATAATATTTATTATGTAAATAACTTTTAGTTCCTTTTCTTTTTTTACATTCATAAATTATATCACCTGCTCATAGCTTAACATTTCATTACTAAATAATTTAAGTATGTTATTTCTTTTTATTTGTAACTGATTTAATATAAATTCTTTAATAAAATTATCTTCAGGTGATGAAACTATTTCATCAGGTGTACCAAATTGTGCTATTTTTCCTTCATTTAAAATTAATACTTTATCTGATAATGTCAATGCTTCTTCTGGGTCATGAGTTACAATAATAGTTGTTAAATTATATTCCCTTGCTATTTGCTTAATTTTGCTTTTAATAGATTCTTTAATAACACCATCTAAAGCACTTAAAGGTTCATCTAATAACAATATTTTAGGTTTCATAACCATTGTTCTTGCTAGTGCAACCCTTTGTTTTTGTCCACCAGATAACTGCTCAATTTTTTTACTTAAATGAGGGTTTAATCCCAACATATTTATTAAGTCTTCTACTTCTTCTTTAGTTGAAATTTTAGGAGAATTTTTTAATCCATATACAATATTTTTATATACATCAAGGTTAGGAAAAAGTGCATAGTCTTGAAAAACAATATTAAATCCTCTTTTTTCCATTGTAATATTTGTAATATCTTTTTCATTAAAAATAATTTTTCCACTATTTATACCAGTTAGTCCTAAAATTAAGTTTAATAATGTTGTTTTACCACAACCAGAAGGACCTAATATGGAAACTATTTCTCCATCTTTTATTTCTAAGTTTATATTTTTAAGTATAGATATTTTTCCATAAGATTTATTTATATTTTCTAATTTTAACATTATAAATTCTCCTTAATAATTAAGTTTTTCACAATATAATATTAAAATATATTTAATATAAATTCTATATTTTTACTGTAATATTTTTGTAAATTTAAAGTAAATATATATGTATTTTTTGTAAAACCCTGTTTTATAAAATAAAAAAATTATATCTTAATAAGCAATAAGTATTGTATAAAATATTTATATTTTATACAATACTTATTGCTTATTACATTTTAACATAAAAGTTTTAACAAAATATAGTAATATTAATATATATATAATTATTTTTATATGTTATACTTATATATTATATATTTTAAATTAAAGGAGAATTATTATGAAAATTGAATTTTTAGAAAATGAATTTTGGTATGGTTCTTGTGTTAAATATGGAATGAAAATGCCTTTTTCAAAAGAAACAAATGAAGTAATTGATTTTACAATAAATAATACACCTAATCAATCAATGCCTTTGTTATTATCTACAAAAGGACGTATTATTTGGAATGAAATAGGATATAAAGTAGAGTTTAATTGTGGAACTATAACTATACCAGATAGTTGTGTATTAGAACAAAGTGGTAACACATTAAAAGAAGCATATTTATATGCTGTTAAAAAGTATTTTCCATTTGAAAAACAAACATTAGCAAAAGAATTATTTGAAAAAGTAATATATAATACTTGGATAGAATTAACATTTTTTCAAAATCAAAAAGATATATTAAATTATGCTAATAATATAATAAAATCAGGTATGCAAGAAGGTGTACTTATGATAGATGATGGTTGGTCTGAAAATTATGGTGATTGGCGTTTTCATAGTGGAAAATTTGAAAATTCAAAAGAAATGCTAGAAAAATTGCATGATATGGGCTTTAAAGTTATGGTTTGGATATGTCCTTTTATAACTCCAGATACTTTAAAATTTAGAGAGGCAGAAAATTTAGATATACTTATTAAAAATAGTGAAAATGAAACATTTATTTGTAGATGGTGGAATGGTTATTCTGCTGTTTTAGATTTTACTAATCCTAAAGCAGAACAGTGGTTAAAAAATCAATTAGATGAATTAATAAATTTAGGTGTAGATGGTTTTAAATTTGATGCAGGGGATAGCTTTTATTATAAAGAAAATAATATTACATATAAAAAAGCTACACCAGATGAACAATCAAGACTTTGGGCAAAATTTGGTGAACAATATCCATTTAATGAATATAGAGTTACATTTAAAGCAGGAGGTTACTCTTTAATGCAACGTCTTTGTGATAAAGCTCATTCTTGGGGAAGCGAAGGTGTAGCATCTTTAATTCCAGATATTTTATTACAAAGTATAACAGGTCACCCTTTTGGTTGTCCAGATATGATAGGTGGAGGAGAATATTTGAATTTTCAAGAAATGGCAAAATCTAACCTTGATGAAGAACTTTTTGTACGTCATTGTGAAATAGCTTGTTTAATGCCTGCTATGCAATTTTCGGCAGCACCTTTTAGAGTTTTAAGTAAAGAAAGTTTTGAATGTATATTAAAAAGTATTGAAGTTAGAAAAAAATATATAAATTATATTATGACTTTAATAGATAATGTTTATAAAACAGGTGAACCTTTAGTTAGATATATGTCTTATGAGTTTCCACAAGAGCAAGTTGAACATATAATAAATCAATTTATGTTAGGTGATAAATATTTAGTAGCACCAGTTTGTGAAAAGGGTAAAAACCAACGAACAGTTTATGTTCCTAAAGGATTATGGAAGTATGAAGATGAACAAATTAATTCTAATGGAGAATATAAAGAATTTAATTCTATAGCAGGAATTCCTATAATATTAGAAAAATTATAATCAATTTTTAATGGTATAGATTTTTTCTATACCTTTTTTATATTTAATTTAATATTATTGGTGTTTATAAATATTTTAAATTTTAGTAATTTTTTTTATTTTTACGAGTATTATTATATAAAGTAAAGAAAGGACAGGGTATAATGCTTAACTATTTATGGGGTGGTATGATTTTAATAGGTGTATTGGTAGCATCATTTAATGGTACTATGCCAGATGTTACACAGGCTATTTTAGATTCGTCTAAAGAGGCTATAACTGTTTGTATAACTATGATGGGTATTATAGCTATGTGGTCTGGTATGATGGAAATTGCACAAAGAGCAGGGCTTATAAAAGAACTTAGTAAAAAAATGCGTCCATTTTTGTCTTATCTTTTTCCAGATGTACCTAAAAATCATAAATCTTTGGATTATATATCTACAAATGTTATAGCTAATATTTTAGGGCTTGGTTGGGCAGCTACACCAGCTGGGATAAAAGCTATGGAAAGTTTACAAACTCTTAATAAGAAAAAAGATGAGGCTAGTAGGGCAATGTGTATGTTTTTAGTATTTAATATGTCTAGTTTGCAAATTATATCTGTAAATATAGTAGCTTATAGGTCACAATTTAATTCACAAAATCCTTCTGAAATAATAGCTCCAGGATTTTTTGCTACAATTGTATCTACAATAGTAGGTATATTTGTAATAAAAATAATAGAAAGGTGGAAATATAGATGAAATTTATTCTAATACTTTCAGATTTAATGATTCCACTTGTTATAATTTACATATTATTTTATGGTTATTCAAAAAAAACTAGTGTTTATGATGCTTTTATAGATGGAGCAGAAGAAGGATTTAAAACAGTTTTTCAAATAGCACCAACATTAGTTGGTCTTATGGTATCTGTTGGGATACTTAGAGCTTCAGGGGCTTTAGATTTATTAAGTAATTTAATTGCACCTATTACAGAAAAAATAGGTTATCCAACAGAAGTTGTACCTTTAACATTTATGCGACTTGTTTCTTCTTCAGCATCTACTGGAATATTACTTGATTTGTTTAAAAATTATGGTCCAGACTCTTTTATAGGTAGATTTGTAAGTGTTATGATGAGTAGTACAGAAACAGTTTTTTATACTATGAGTGTTTATTTTATGGCAGTAAATATAACAAAAACAAAATATACTTTAGTAGGAGCATTAATAGCAAATTTTGCAGGTGTTATAGCTAGCCTTTGGATATGTAATGTATTATGGGGATAAAAAATAAAGGTTAAAGATTTTTTAGCTTTAACCTTTATTTTTAGGGGTTTTATTTTAAAGCATTTAAAGCAGCTTCAAAGTTTGGTTCACTTTTAACTTCAGAACAATATTCTACATAAATAACTTTATTATTTTCATCTATTATAAAAATAGCTCTTGTTAATAAACCAAGTTCATTAATATATGTTCCATAGTTTTCACCAAAACTTTTATTTTTATAGTCAGATAAAGTTATTATTTTATCAGAACCAGTAGCACCACACCATCTTGCTTGAGCAAAAGGTAAATCCATAGATATAACATATATAGAAACATTGTCTAGTTTTGTTCCTTCTTCATTAAATCTTTTTGCTGACATATCACATATAGGAGTATCTAAAGAAGGTACAACTACTAATACACGCTTTCCACTAGTATCTGCTAAAGAAATATCATTTAAATTTGTATCTGTTAATAAAAAATCTGGGGCAGTATCTCCAACTTTAATTTCTTTACCTTTTAATGTTAAAGGATTTCCGTTAAAAGTTATATTCATAAAAAATCATCTCCAATTCAATAATAATTTAATTCATACTAAAATAATACACTTTAAATCCTAATTAGTCAATAGGAAAATTAAAAATTTTTTAAATATAATTTACAATTTTTAAAGATTATATAATATAACATTAAGATATAAATTAAAAGCATTTTGATATTTATATTTTTTTATAATTGAATATAATAAAATTAAATAAAAAATAGTAATAAAATAGTTAATATATATATAAAATAACTATTAAAAAATAAAGGGGGATATAAATTTTATGGAAATTTATATAACAAAAAATAATAATACAGATTTTAAAATTGTTAATTGTAAAGAAAGTAAAAGGGCATCTAATATATTAAAAGATTATTTAAAAAAATAACAAATGTAGATTTTGAAATTTATAATAAAAAAATTGAAAATTCTAATTTAATATTATTTAAAAAAAGTAAAAAATATGACTTACAAGGTTTTTATTATTCATTAAAAAAAAGTTGATAATAACTATTTTTTAGAATTTTTAGCTGAAAATGAACAGTCTTTTGTTTATGCTGTTTATGATTTTTTAGAAAGAATTGTTGGTTGTAGATATTATACTTCAAAAGTAGAGTATGTACCTAGAGAAGAAAATTTACTTATTAATTTAGACACTTATTCTTTTATACCTAAAATAGATTATAGAGAAATTTTTTATAAAGATTTTGAAAATAAAGAATTTTCTGAAAAACATAAAGCTGCACAAAGTGGAAAACACGAAGGTTGGGGATTTTGGTGTCATTCTTTTCAAAATTTATTACCACAAGATTTATTTGAACAACATCCAGAATATTTTGCTTTAATAGATGGTGAAAGAAATAAAAAAGGTGAGCCTTGTTTAAGTAATCCTAATGTTAGAAAGATTATGAAAGATAATTTAAGAAAATTTATGGAAGAAAAAGCAGATTGTCGTTATTGGTCGGTTAGTCAAAATGATGATAATTTATATTGTAAATGTGAAAATTGTAAAAAAATAGATGACTATGATGAAAGCCCTATGGGGTCTGTATTAAATTTTGTTAATGATGTTGCAAATGAATTTCCAGACAAAGTTATTTCTACACTTTCATATTGGTATACTAGAAAACCACCTAAACATACAAGACCTAATAAAAATGTACATATTATGACTTGTAATATAGAGGCTAATAGAGGGTTACCTATAGAAACAGATATTAGTTGTAAAGAAAGTAAAGAAGAATTAGAATTTTGGGCAAGTATATCAAATAGCGTTTCTTTATGGGACTATAATATACAATTTAGAAATTTAGTAAGCCCTTTTCCTAACTTATGTACTTTAGCTCCTAATATGCAATTTTTTGAAAAAAATAAAGTTAAATTGTTATTTAGTCAATGTAATAGGGAAATAGGTGAGGAATGGTGTTATTTAAGAGGGTATTTATTAGCAAAGTTAGCTTGGAATCCTTATTGTGATATTGAAAAACATATGACCGAATTTTGTAATGGATATTATGGAAAAGCTGGAGAATATATTTTACAATATATAAATAAAATGCATAATGCACATAAAGAAAAAAATGTAAGATTAGATATTTTTGGAAATCCTGAAGACTATAAAAAAACATTTTTAACAAAAAAACTATATTTAGAATATATAGAACTTTTTGAAAAAGCTAAAGAATCAGTTAAAGATAATGAAGAAATATTATTGAGAGTTGAAGAAGCTCAATTACCATTATATTATGCTGGTATTTATTTAAAATATGGGACTAAAAAACAACAAATTGATAATATAATAAAATTTGCTACTATTGCAAGAAAAACAGAATTACATATGGTTGAAGAATGGAAAATAACAGTTGATAATTTGGTAACAGATGCATTAGTATCATTAAATTAAAAGTATATTAAAATAGGGTGTAAATGAAATTTTACACCCTTTATTTATATTGATATTAAATATGTTTTTCAACTTTAATTTCTTGTGCTTCTTTAGATAATGTTGTACTAAAGTTTATTTTACCAGAAAGATTAGTTTTAATTTTATCTATATTAACATCATTTATAAATAGAGAATAGTTTGTATTAGGTTCTAATTCTAAAGTTATAAGTGTATCACCTAAACCTTCTGCTAAAAAAGTAGCCTCTTTTTCTTTAATACAAAGATTATGTATAGTAGCACCTGGAACAGTTTCTAATAAAAGATTTCCATTTTTAGAAAGTCTTGTAACAGCATTATGTGTTCTAATTTTATATATATTTCCATCTACATTAAAATCTGTAACTTTAATTTTTTCAGCAACTTCATAATTACCAAAACTTAATGTTTTATCTTCATTTAAAATAATTCCTTCTTGTATTACAGGCATAGTTTAATCCTCCTAAAAAATTTTATAAAATAATCGACATAATAAATAAAATATATTATAATTATACCAAAAGACAAATGATTTGTATATAAAAAAATATAGAATTTTTAGGAGGAAAATAAATGGCACTTGTTAGATTAGATAAATTTTTATCTAATGCTGGTATAGGTAGTAGAAGTCAAGTAAGAGATTATATAAAATTTAGGAGGGTATGGGTTGATGGAGTACCTTGTATAAAAGCTGATACCAAAATAGATAAAGAAAAAAATGTTGTAACTTTTGATAAAAGAGTAGTTTCTTATGATGAATTTGTATATATTATACTTAATAAACCTAAAGGGGTTATATCTGCCACAGAAGATGAAAAAGAAAAAACAGTAATTGATTTATTAGATGAAAAATATAAAAAAATGAAACTGTTTCCAGTAGGTCGACTAGATAAAGATACAGTAGGGCTTTTAATACTTTCTAATGATGGTAGATTTGCACACAATACACTTTCTCCTAAAAAACATATAGAAAAATCTTATTATGCACATATTAATGGTGAAATAACAGAAGAACATATTAAAGAATTTGAAAAAGGTGTAGTTATTAGTGGAGGATATAAGTGTTTACCTGCGAAATTATCCATAGAATATAGTGCAGAAAATTTTTCTAAAGTTAATATTACTATAAAAGAGGGAAAATATCACCAAATAAAAAGAATGTTTGAAGCTTTTGGAAGAAAAGTTGTATATCTAAAACGTACTAGTTTTGATGATATAATATTAGATGAAACTCTTAAAGAAGGTGAATATAGATTAGCTAATGAAGAAGAAATGAAAGTTATTAAAAAATTTATCGAAAATTAAAAAACTTTTATTTATTTTTATCGTTTAATTTAGTATAATAGATATAAATTGGTTTTGTGTGAATAAAATATAATTATAACTGAAATTAGGAGATTGCTATGTTTGAACAAGAAATTAAAAAGAAAGATAAAATAACACCAGGCTTACTTATTGTCTTTGGTATTTTTTTAATGAGTATGGTTGTTATTGTAAATAATAGTATGTTTATAGAAAATTCTATTAAAAGTATAAAAGCTTTTAAAGAAGTTAGACAAGAAATGTAAATAAAAAGAGGGGGTTACCCCTCTTTACCTATTTAAGCTTGTAATTTTAATTTAAAATCTTTTTCTGCTTCTCTTTTTTGGTCTTTTTTAGCTATATCATGACGTTTATCATATAATTTTTTACCTTTTGCTATTGCAACATCTACTTTTACATAACTGCCACTAAAGTATATTTTAGTAGGTACAAGAGTATGTCCATCTATTGTGGAAGCTCCTATGAGCTTATTTATTTCAAACTTATGAAGAAGTAATTTTTTATCTCTTAAAGGGTCGTGATTAAATATATTTCCATGGTCATAAGGGCTTATATGCATATTTTTTATATATGCTTCATTATTTTCTATTTTTATATAACTATCTTTAAGATTACATCTACCAGCTCTTAAAGATTTTACTTCAGTACCTTTTAATGATATGCCTGCTTGATATGTTTCTAATATAAAATAATCATGAAATGCTTTTTTATTTTGTGCTATTACTTTTACACTATTTTTATCCTTCATTTTTATCTCCTTATAGTTTTTAATTCTTCTAATATGTTATAATTTATTTGCTTGTCTAAAAATATATTACCTAATGTTACATTTGGTCTATTTTCACCATGAAAGTCACTTCCACCAGTTACTTTTAAATTATATTTTTCTGCTAAAGATAATAAAAAATTAGTTTGATTTAATGTATTAGATGGATAATAACATTCTATACCACAAATACCACTTTCTTTTAAATCTTTTATTGCTAAATCTAAATCTTTTTCAGATAATTTATATATTATAGGATGAGCTAAAACAGGTATTCCATTTGCATTTAATATAAAATTTATTGCCTCTTTATATGAAATTAAAACTCTTTGTACATAAGCTGGTTTACCTTTTCCAAGATATAAACTAAAAGCATCATTTCTAGTTTTTGCATATCCTTTTTCTACTAATGCTGTTGCAAAATGTGCTTTTGTTACAAGACCAGAACCAGACAATGATTTCACATAATCAAAAGATATATCAAGACCAATATTATTTAATTTTTCTATAAGTTCAATATTTCTTTGATTTCTTGTTTTTTCTAAATCTTTTAAAAGATTTAAAAGTTCTTTATTTTCTATATCTAAAAAATATCCTAAAATGTGTATTTCTATACCTTTGTAGTCAGCAGAAAATTCTATTCCATTAATAAGTTCTATATCTAAATCTTCTGCAATATTTTTAGCATATTTTATACCTTCTATTGTATCATGGTCAGTTATAGCTATTGCTTTTAGCCCCTTTTTATAAGCTTCTTCTATAAGTTGTTTTGGGCTATATGTTCCATCTGAATAAGTTGAATGTGTATGAAGGTCTATCATAAAAAATACCTCCTAGTCTTAAAATATTTAATTATTTTTAAGGTAATAATAAATCATTAGTTTCGATTTTAGAAATTTCTTTATTATCAGATTGTAATATATTTATATTACCTTCTAAATCTTTTATATCATCTTTAGATAATATTGAATTATAATTTTTTCTATCATCACTATTTTTAATTGATTTCATATTATTTCTTAGTAATATAGATTTATTATATAGTGCAGCATCATTTTTCATAAGAAATTTTTCATCTGTCATAGGAACTTTATCATCCATAATAATTCTTAATGCTATTTTAAAACATTTTGTTATAGTTTGCCACATTTTAGCAGCTGCTTCCATTTCTTCTTTAGATTTTTTAGCTTCTTCTTTCATTTTTTTAATTTCTTCTTCTTTTCTTTTAGATTCTTCTTCTAGATTCTTTTTTTCATCGTTAATTTTTTCCTGTAATTCTAAAGCTTCATCAGATATAGTAATATTGTCTGTTTGTTCCATTATATACTTATTTGAATAATTTATATTTTTTTTAGAATTAGAAGAATATTTAAAATCTTTTTGAACATAAGAAGTTTTATTATTTAATAATAAATTTAATTTCATACTATCACCTTCATTACATTAATTATTATATTTTAATTTAATATTCCTTTTTATTATTCCTTATATAATATCATAAAACAAAATTTCAATTAATACAATAGTAATTATAAAAATATTTTAAAGGAGGATTATTTATGAATACTGCTTTAGTATCTTTAACAAAAGCTACTGTATTTTCATATGTATTAACTGCTATTGTTTTTGTTGTTTATGGTATATTACTTACATATACAGAAACAACAGAAGAAAATATACAAATTGTTGTTATGATGACAACAGTTATATCTGTTTTAATAGGTGGAATTATTGCATCTAAAGGGGTAAATAGTAAAGGTTTACTATTTGGTATGTTAGTTGGTATAGTATATTCAATTATTATGATTATGGTTGGCCTTTGTGTACTTCCTGTTTTAAAAATAACATATAAAATGGTTATGATTATTATTTTATCTATATCTGCCGGAGGAATAGGAGGTATTATAGGTATAAATACTAAAAAAAGTTAAAAATATTAAAAAATTATGGAAAAATTTTTTAAGGTGTGTTATAATGTCTTGTACATATATTAAATTAAGCATTTTTAGGAGGATAACTAATATGAAACATATTAAAACATTAAACACTAAATTACTTAAAAGCACTATGGCAAAAGGTGGTTGTGGCGAATGTCAAACATCTTGTCAATCTGCTTGTAAAACATCTTGTACTGTTGCTAACCAAAAATGTGAAATGGTAAAATAATTTATCTTTAAACCATAGTTTAAATAGCTTAAGCTATGGTTTTTAAAAAATTAATATATGTTATATTTTATTACTTATTACACTTTACTAAAAATTAGTAAAGTGTATTTTAAAGTATTGTTAGCTAAATTAATGTATTTTGAAAGGAGATAAAAATGATACATAAGTATAAAATGAATGATTTAAACATTGTTTTAGATGTTAATAGTGGTTCAGTTCATTGTGTAGATGAAATTTCTTATGATATATTAGATTATTATAAAAAAGAAAATTTAGAAAGTATAATTAATATATTAAAAGAAAAATATAATGAAAGTGATATAAAAGAGGCTTATTCTGAATTAAAGGAACTTGAAGAAAATGAAGTTTTATTTTCACCAGATATTTTTTCTGGTATTATTCCAGAAGTAGATAATAGAAAACCAGTTGTTAAAGCACTTTGTTTACATATAGCCCACGATTGTAATCTTAAATGTAAATATTGTTTTGCTGAAGAAGGGGAATATCACGGAAAACGTTCTCTTATGAGTGCTGAAGTAGGTAAAAAAGCTATTGACTTTTTAATAGAGAATTCTGGTTCTAGAAAAAATCTTGAAATAGACTTTTTTGGTGGAGAACCTTTAATGAATTTTGATGTTGTTAAAGAAATAGTAGAGTATGGTAGAAGTATTGAAAAACAACATAATAAAAATTTTAGATTTACTATGACAACAAATGGTATTTTGTTAAATGATGAAATAGCAGATTATATAAACAAAAATATGCATAATGCTGTTTTAAGTTTAGATGGTAGAAAAGAAATTAATGATAAAATGCGTGTACGTGCTGGTGGTCAAGGTAGTTATGATAATATTGTTCCTAAATTTGTTAAAATGGCAGAAGACAGAAACCAAATGGACTACTATGTAAGGGGTACTTTTACAAGAAATAATCTTGACTTTGCTAAAGATGTTTTACACCTTGCAGATTTAGGATTTAAACAAATAAGTGTTGAACCAGTTGTAACAGATGAAAAAGAAGATTATGCTATAAGAAAAGAAGATTTACCAATTATTTTTGAAGAATATGAAAAACTTGCTAAAGAAATGTTAAAAAGACAAAAAGAAGGTAAATGGTTTAACTTTTTCCACTTTATGATTGATTTAACTGGTGGTCCTTGTGCTCATAAAAGATTAGTTGGTTGTGGTTCAGGTACAGAATATTTAGCTGTAACTCCTGAAGGTGATTTATACCCTTGTCATCAATTTGTAGGACAAGAACAATTTAAAATGGGTACTGTTTTTGAAGGTGTTGAAAGAAAAGATATTAGAAAAGATTTTGAAGGTATAAATGTATATTCAAAACCAGCTTGTAAAAGTTGTTGGGCAAAATTTTATTGTAGTGGTGGTTGTGCTGCTAGTTCTAATAATATGCATAATGATTTAATTACACCTTATGAAATAGGTTGTGAAATGCAAAAGAAAAGAACAGAATGTTCTATTATGATGAAAGTTTATGAAGCATTAAATGAAGAATAAAATATTATTAAAAAAATAGTATATACTATAAATATATAAAAGTATTGCTTAAATATTTTTATTTAAGCAAGAAAGGAAGAAGAAAATATATGAAATCTAAAAATAAAAATGTTTTATTACTTTTTATAATATTCATTATTACAGGTATACTTTTTTATGTTACTTATAATGGATATGGTCCAGGTCATAGATTTAGTTATAGAAATATAGAAAAAGGTTTAGATTTAAGTGGTGGGGTTTATATTGTTTATGAGGCTCAAGAAGAGACAGAAAATTTAAACAATAAAGAACAATCAACACAAGAACAAACAGAAAGTACAGAAAATAGCTCTACAGAAGAAAGTAGTTCTAGTGAAGAAAGTTCATCTGAAGAAAGTACAAATAAACAAGATGAAAAAGAAAAAAATAAAGATGAAGCACAATCTTTAGGTGAAGCATCTTGGGAAGATAAAATGGCTTCAGCTATTTCTATGATACAACAACGTCTTGATAGAAAAGGTTGGACAGAGGCTAACGTTTATCAAGAAGGTGACAAAAGAATAAGGGTTGAAATACCTGGTATTGAAGATGTAGAAACTGCTGTAAATGAAATAGGACAAACTGCTAAATTATCTTTTGTTGATATTACAGGTCAAGTAGTTGTTAAAGGTGAAGATGTTGTTAATGCTAAAAAACAAGCCTATACAGATGAGTTTGGTCAGTCACAAATCGTTGTAAATTTAGAATTTAATGAAAGAGGAAAAGAAGATTTTAAAAAAGCAACAGAAGCAAATATAGGACAACCTATACTTATTATGCTTGATGACCAATTAATAAGTGCACCTACTGTTAATAGCGTTATACCAGATGGTAAAGCTGTTATTCAAGGAAATTTTGATGTAGATAGTGCTGAAGAATTAGCATCTTTAATAAGAGCAGGTTCTTTACCTTTTGAACTTGAAATTTTAGAAATGAATACAATAGGTGCTACGCTTGGTGCTAATGCTTTAAAAACAAGTATTATAGGTGGTATTGTTGGTATAGCTTTAGTATTATTATTTATGATTTTATTCTACAGAGCAAAAGGTTTTGCAGCTTGTCTTGCATTATTTATATATATACTTTTAGAACTTTTATTCTTAAATGGTCTTAATATTACTTTAACTTTACATGGTATAGCTGGTATTATACTTTCAGTTGGTATGGCTGTTGATGCTAATGTTATTATATTTGAAAGAATTAGAGAAGAACTTGCTCAAGGTAGAACACTTAAACTTGCAATAGATAAAGGTTTTTCTAGAGCTTTCCCTGCTATATTAGATAGTAATATTACAACTCTTATAGCTGGTGGTGTTTTATATTGGTTAGGTAGTGGTCCTATTAAAGGATTTGCTCAAACTTTAATGCTTGGTATTGTTCTTTCCATGTTTACAGCTTTATTTGTTACTAAAGTAATCGTTAAAGTTATGGTTGATGCAGGAATAAAATCGCCTAAGCTATATGGTGGTAAATAAGGAGGCTTCAAAAATGAATATAATAAAAAATAGATATATATATATTGCTATATCCGTTATTATTATAGCCATTGGCTTTGGGTTTATGTTTTATAACAATAGCCAAGGTAAAGGATTTTTTAATTATGATATACAATTTACTGGTGGTACTTCTATTGAAATATCTTTAAATGGTAAAGAAGTTAGTAATGAAGATATAAATAATATTCTTAAAGAAACTATTAATATAGATAATGCTCAAATACAAATTATAGGTAATGGTGAAAGTGTTATTATTAAAACACGTTTATTAACTCAAGATGAAAGAATAGCTTTTACTAATGCTATTTCTGAAAAATACACTTTAACTGATAGTGATTATTCTGTTAGGGATATTAGTGCTACTATAAGTAATGAAATGAAAAGAACATCTTTTTTAGCTGTTTTAGTATCTTGTATTGCTATGCTTTTATATGTTTCTTTTAGATTTAAAAATTTAAAAACAGGTGCTAGTGCTATAATTGCTCTTTTACATGATGCTTTAATATTAATATCTTTTTATGCTATATTTAGAATACCTTTAAATGATGCTTTTATAGCTGCTATTCTTACTATTTTAGGTTATTCTATTAATGCTACAATTGTTATTTTTGATAGAATAAGAGAAAATAAAGGTAGAACTGGCACAATAGATGAAAACCTTATAAATAGAGGTATAACTCAATCTTTAAGACGTTCTATATTTACTTCTTTAACTACATTTTTTACTGTAATTAGTTTATATATTTTTGGTGTGGAATCTGTTAAAATATTTGCACTTCCTATTGCTGTAGGTATTGTTTGTGGAACTTATTCATCTATATTTATAGCAGGTCCTGTATGGTATATGCTTAATAATATTAAAACTAAAAATAGTTAATAAAAAAGTCGTCTAAAAGGCGACTTTTTTATTAACTATTTTTTGATTTTTATAAAAACAATACAGCATAATATATTTTAATAGTAAATTTATTGTTATTTTTTGGATTTATAATAGTAAAATCATAGCTCATTTATATCATTTGTTTTTTAAATAGTTATGTAAATAAATTTATAAAAAATAAAATCTTTTGACAATAAAAATATATATGTTAAAATATTAAATATAATATAGAAAGGGAGAAAAAAATGGCTAAATGGACAATTAGAAATGTAAATGCTAATATATCTAAAATGGTTGAAGAATTTGGTATAAGTGAAGTTTTTGCAACAGTTTTAGCTAATAGAGATATTTTAACAAGAAGAAAATTAAATACATATTTATATAATGATGAAGTATTTTTTTTAAATTCTTTAGATATGAAAGATATGGAAAAGGCTTTTATTAAAATTATAAATGCTATATCTAAAAATGAATTAATTTGTATATATGGTGATTATGATGTAGATGGTGTTACTAGTACAGTTATTTTATATAAGGCTTTAAAAAGTATAGGTGCTAATGTTATATATTATATTCCAGATAGAGAAGAAGAAGGTTATGGACTTAATATAGAGGCAATAAATGATGTTATGAAAAAAGGTGTTGACATTATTTTTACTTGTGATAATGGGATAGCTAGTATTGAAGAAGTAGACTATATAAAAGAAAATGGTATGGATATAATTATACTAGACCACCATGAACCTAGATTTTTAGAACAAGACAACATAAAAATAGAAGTTTTACCAAATGCTGATGCTATAATAAATCCAAAACAATCTGATTGTAAATATGAATTTAAAGCATTATCTGCTGGTGGTATTAGTTATAAATTTGTAAAAGGTCTTTATGAATATATGGAAATTGAAGAAAATCTTGATGAATATTTAGTTTTTGCTTCTATTTCTACTGTTTGTGATATAGTTGACCTGTTAGACGAAAATAGACTAATTGTAAAAATGGGGCTAGAAATTTTTAATAATAATAAACAAATTAATAAGGGACTTTTTGAAATTTTAAAAGTTAATAATATAGAAGAAAAGCTTATAAATGAAATGGATTATGGTTTTATAATAGGTCCTTGTATAAATGCTAGTGGTCGTCTTGAAAGTGCTTTAAAAGCAGTAGAATTATTTACTACAAATGATGATGAAAATACTAAAAATTTAGCAATAGATTTACTAAATTTAAATATTGAAAGAAAAGACCTTACTCATAAAGCAGTTGAAGAAATTTTATATGAAGTGGAAAATACTAATATAAAAGATGATAAAGTTTTAGTTATATATAATGAAAAAATACATGAATCTATTGCTGGTATTGTAGCTGGTAGAGTAAAAGAAGTTTATTATAAACCTACTTTTGTTATAACTAAAGCTAAAGATGGTGCAAAAGGTTCTGGTAGAAGTATACCACCTTACAATATGTTTGAAGAACTTTTAAAATGTTCTCATTTATTTCAAAAATTTGGTGGTCATAAAATGGCAGCAGGTCTTTCTTTAGGAGAAGAAAATATTGAACTTTTTAGAAAAACTATAAATGAAAATTGTACTCTATCTAATGAGGATTTACAAGAAATTATTGTTATAGATAAAGCTTTAGATTTTTCTCAAATAACATTAAATTTAGCTAAAGAACTTTATAAAATGAACCCTATTGGAAAAGAAAATAAAGGTGCTATATTTGCTACTAAAAATGTTGAAGTAAAAAATGTTAGATTTGTTGGAAAAGAAAAAAATATCATACAATTTGTTTTAAATCATAATAATATAGATATAAAGGCAATTAGTTTTAATGGTTATGATAAATTTATTGATATCTTAAAAAGTACTATGTGTGATGATGATGTAGAGAAAGTTATATTACATTTAAAAAAATGTGTTGACTTAAGATTAGATGTAGTATATTCTATTGATGTAAACATATTTAATGATATTGAAAATGTTCAGTTAATTTTAAAAGATTTTAGGCTTTCTTAAAAGAAAGGAAGGGTATTATGGATTTAAAAAATATTATAAGGACTATACCTAATTATCCAATAGAGGGAGTTTTATTTAGAGATATTACAACTGTTTTGAAAGATAAAGATGCTTTAAAATATTCTGTTGATGAAATTACAAAAAGTCTTGAAAATATTGAATTTGATTATGTTTTAGGGCCAGAATCACGTGGTTTTATATTTGCTATGCCTATTGCTTATAATATGAACAAAGGTTTTATACCTGTTAGGAAAGCAGGAAAACTACCAGCAGAAACTATAAGTAAAGAATATGACCTTGAATATGGTAGTGCTACTTTAGAAATTCATAAAGATGCTATTAAAAAAGGTGATAAAGTTATTATTGTTGATGATTTATTAGCTACTGGTGGTACTTGTAAGGCAATTATTGAACTTGTTGAAAGTATAGGTGCAGAAGTAGTTAGTCTTAATTTCTTTATTGAACTTGAAGAATTAAAAGGTCGTGAATTATTAGGTAATTATAATATAAGTTCAGTTGTTAAGTATTAATGCTTAACAACTGAACTTATATTTTATTTGAAAAATATTAAAAAAGTGTTGACAAATTTTATAAAGTTTGATAATATATTCAAATCGACAAGTTAATTATTTTTAATTTAAAAATAAAACTTAAAATTAATTAAAAAAAAGTGTTGACAAGATTAAAATATTATGATATTATAATCAAGTCGCTAAAACAAAGCAGTTAAGAAATAGAAAAAATGTAAAAAAGATGAAAAAAGTTCTTGACAAGGTTTTGAAGATGTGATAAAATAATAAAGTCGCTAAAACGACAAAATCAAGTCGAAAAATAAAATAAAAAATATTTAAAAAAGACTTGACAAAATGAAAAAAATGGTTATAATAGAATAAGTAACTAACAAATTAAAAAATTGAACATTGAAAACTAAATAATCATAAAAAGTGAATTAGACAACCCGAAAAATT
>ERZ1643246.1770-NODE-1770-length-22588-cov-16.902676_pt1 | contig 22588 bp, 21 predicted proteins | sample MGYA00579265_ERZ1643246 | MGnify/ENA primary metagenome ERZ1643246 (study PRJEB29033, sample SAMEA4952261) | chicken gut metagenome | biome: Broiler Chicken; feature: Gastrointestinal Tract; material: Caecum | place: Ireland | collected 2018 | study: Broiler...
AGGGACACGCTGGAACGGTTTCTGACGGTCAATCAGGGAAGAAATCTTCTGAAGCTCGATGATGTCCGCAGAGTGGAATGACAATCCACTCTCTTTTCGGAAAGTAACCCTAAGCCCTCGGCGTTTGAGAGTGACAATCCACTCTCTTTTCGGAAAGTAACCCTAGGGCTTGTTTGAAAAATAAAAGTTGCACAAAAGGAACAAATATGCGAAACTAAAAGGTATGAAACGCTATGAATTAACAACAGAACAATGGGAGCGAGTCAAACCACTTCTGCCACCGGAAGAAACAGGGAAGCGAGGCCGCCCCCGCAAGGATAACCGGACAATGCTGAACGGGATGCTCTGGATTGCCCGAAGCGGCGCCCAGTGGCGGGAACTGCCGGAGGCCTACGGCCCCTGGCAGTCTGTGTATGCCCGATTTGCCAAATGGCGGGATGATGGCACACTGGAAACCGTGTTTCACGCATTGTCTGAGGATGCGGATATGGAAAATCTGAGCATGGATTCTACCTGTATCAAGGTACACGAAAGCGCCAATGGCGGGGAAAAAAACGGCAGATAAGGCAGTTGGCCGTACCAGAGGTGGTCTGAACACAAAGCTCAATGCCATTGTAGACGGGCTGGGCAACCCAGTGGAGTTCCTTCTCTCGGCCGGAAATGATAACGATTGTGTTCATGCCATAGAGTTGTTGGAAAACGTTGAACTCTGCGGGAGCAATGTGCTGGCAGACCGGGCTTATGGTGCTCGATCCATTCGGGAATACATCTCAGAGCATGGGGTCAATTATGTGATCCCGCCCCAAAGCAACGTGTCTAATCCCTGGCCGGTAGACTGGTATCTGTATAAGGAGCGGCATTTAATCGAGTGCTTCTTCCAAAAAATCAAATGGTTTCGCAGGATTGCTACCAGATATGACAAGCTGGACGCCTCCTTTTTAGCCTTCGTTTACCTTGCCGCCATTGCTATTTTGTTGCTTTAGTACAAGCCTCCTGATTTTTCAAACAAGCCCTAAACATCATCTCATTGTTTTATTTGAATATGTTTTTACATTTTCAAAAAAAGTGGTATAACAGAGTCAAGAAGGTGAAGGTTATGCTGCACAATGAAGCCAGGAAATTGATCGTGAAAGCATATGACAAAGGAGTCAGCGTGAAATAACTGACGAACTGTTTTTCTGTGAATACAAGTTCTAACATTTCTGAAATTTCCGCCGCAGCGGGCTGATGCCCGCCATACCATTTCTGGCAGTGTGTTTTCCTAATATGAAACATTCATATGATATATCAGACACAGGTTTTGAGCGGGAAATTAAAACCTCGTTGGGTATTATGTAATTAGCAAGCATATCGAAAAATATAATGGGGAAACCTTCCGCCCAATGGCGGTCTGGCCAGGCAGGAAACCTCTTCCCCTGTGCCCATTCCTCCTGAGTTGCCTCATGTGGCAAACTCCAAGTATGGGATCACTGGGAGCACATTCTCCTGGGCGTATTTCTTCCAGTTCCTCCGGCTCCAGGTCCCAGGCGCAAACGAACTTCACGCCACTTCATTTTGCCCTGCGATCTCATTTTACCTGGTTTTCCCGCCGCTGTCAGGTGCTTCCGCAGATTGGGCCGCTTTTTGACCAGCAAAGACTTCCCATTTCCGTCTATAGATGCTACAATGGGATTGATCTTTGTCGGGGCGGCCTTGCGGGAACCTTTGTCCCGATGGCGGAGAGAGAAGATCAACACGATCAAGCCGCACAAGGAGGTGCCTATATGCCTGAGTGGGAATGGGAAGAAGGAAGCATTCTTTATGCAAGGTCTCCTGATATTCCACCCAAAGATATTTTTCAAGCTGTCTGTCGGGAAGTTGGCCGCTACTATCAAAAGAAAGGATTGCGATATCTAAGATCTAAGCGGGAATTAAAATGGAACGGTTTGAATTTGCGGTGCCAGCTTGGGCTTTGGTCGTCCCATAGCAATATAAGAGGCGAATGGGTCAATTTAGAAATTGTTGCAAGTTTTTTCGCGCTGGATTTGTCCGGCATGGAGCGAAATGGCATTTTAACGATTGGACTTCGTCCAAAGAATTTCAATATATATGGGATTGATTTGGCTCAATTTCATGAAATTATCCTCTATATAGACGACGTGATCCAAATTGCTGGAGAACTCGATACACATGATGGATTAGAAAAATACTTTTTGACTATTTCAAAAGAAGATTTTGCTGCCGCCAGTACAAACAATGCCCAGTATATGGGGAACCTATTAGGAACAGAGGGGATATAAGACTGTCATAGCGCCCCCCGCAGAGGTGCGGACAGCCGTCCCCAGGAGGCTGGGACGGATAAAAACAGGATTGCAGGCAGCCCGCAGAGTCGATATAGTGAAAGCTACCTATAACACTCCCCTTCGCCATACGATGCGGGGTACCGCCGAAAGATTGAAACAGTTACTTTACAGTAAATCGGATTTGATGAGGAGATGGTTTAGATAACCGTAAAAGAAGCAAGAGCGATAATAGCTGCTCATGCCGGAAGTGCGGAAGGCTTTGCAGATGGCTATGCCTATGCGTTACGATATGGTTTTGGAGATGATGTGGAAGAAATTCAGCAGAAATTTGATGATATCTTGATAAGTCTGAAGGTTTTGAAAAAAGGCTCTTGTTCATTGTGTTTGGACAAAGAACTGATGAGAGATTTAAGTCAAATACTGTGGATCAGCATTTTGTATATGAATAAGCAGTCTCCGCACTTTCGCGTCATTGGTGTATTTGCAGAAATTTTATCAGAAACTCTGGTCGATCTCTTTGGAGATATGGAAGAGCCTTTTGTAGCTTTCGATAGCTATAAAGAGAATTATGATAAGATATTTCTCCAAGAAATAGAGCAGTAATTTTCCATTTCTGGAGAGTTGCTGAAATCCATTCTAAATGAATGGAGTGCCATAGCCTTACCATCATGTATTCGTGCGCTCATCTCCGCACCAGGAGCCGCCCCTGCCAGCGGCGCTGCAACCGAACGCCGGCCCCTTGGCCGCTCCCCGGAACTGTCCTGGAGAGCGGCCGTTTTTTGCCCACACTGGGGACTTCCCATTCCCCGCCGGGGATCGTACAATGAGATTGATTTTTGGTGGGCCAGCCCTGCTTGGGATATTTTCCGGACAGCGGGCAACAAAAGAGACGAAAGAATGAGCAGAATGGAAATATTGTCAACGCCGGAGTAGAAAAAGCGGAATCGCCGGGAAGAAGCTGACCCAACCGCCGGAATCACATCGCCGGTCTTGTGGTGCCGGAAACCTACCCGCTAGTTATCCGTGCGCCGGAATTTCGGCCGGTGGGACCGGTTAGACGCCGGCCTTGAGGCGGTCCCGCAGCCGGTCTAGGGCTTGTTTGAAAATTGGCGATGTGTCCAGCAGCAAGGGATTTTGGGCCGCTGGCAAGCAATTTTTTCGCAGGAATCCTGGCGGATTTCAAGGAAAAATTGCGCCGTCCAGGGGACAAAAGACCCGCAGGTTGGGCATGTTGACATTTTTCAAACAAGCCCTAAGCCCTCGGCGTTTGAGAGCGAAATACACCCCTCGCACAAACCGGCGGTTTGTACTCCGGGTATTTCGCCCCTGCGGGGAGCCTGTATCACAGCTTGTCGGCATACACCGCCGCTATGGTACAGAGAAAATTGCGGTGCAATTTTCTTTGGCTGCTCCTCCGTCAAATGCCGTCGGAACAGCCGCAGCCGGCAAGTCGGTTGCAAAAGAGGTAGGCATTTTACCAAACAGAAACGGAGATGATTTATGACACGCCACAGCTTTATCCAGATGTCAAAGCTGTCCAATGTCAGGGGAAGAATATCGTATATTACAAGCCACGCCAAACAGGAAAACCTCTATGCGGTTTACCGCACCGCAGGCGCAGGCCATTCCTTTTGGAGCAATCTCGCAAGGGAAAGCCAGCAGGAGTTTACGCCTCCAAGACACCGGACTGGATCGGGGCCCCCGTCGGAACCCAGCGCAGCGGTTCCGATGGGGAGAGGACGAGCAGTGAAATGAGCGAGCTTTCGCCGCAAGGCGGAAGCAAGGGATATGGAACTTGCGAGGACGATTGGAACCCGTTATTTGTGGAAGCCCTGCAAAAGCAGGACTATGTGGACTATCTGCTGGACACGCTGCTCTCCCCGGATATGGAGGAACGGGCGGCGCTGATCGCCAGCTATGGAAAGGAAGTGAGAACCATTGAGCGAAGAATGGCAGAACTTGAAGCCGGAGCTGCGGCAGGCTGTGAAGGACGCCATACAAGAAGCGCCGCCGCCCCGGAGCATTGAGGAAGTCAAAGCCATGCTGGAAAACACCGAGAAAGGCGGTGTGCGGAACAGTATTCAAAACTGCCTGACCGTCTTTCAGCATGATCCCGTTTTATCCGGGGCGCTGGCAAAGAATCTGCTGACCGAGCGTATAGACCTGCTGCGGCCCATCGGCAGGAAGCACCGGCCCGGCAGCCGCGCCCTGACCGACACGGACATGAAGTATATTCGGCTGTATCTGGAAAAGACCTACGGCCTGACCAGCGAGAAGAAGATCGCGGACGCCGCCGACCTTGCGGCGGACGCCAACCGCTACCACCCCATAGGTGAGATGTGCTGAATGCCTACTGCTTCCTGTTACAATCATCAAAACCGGCATCTGTCTCCGCTTCTTCAGTTGACGATGGCTGCCTGTCCTGTTTATAGTAATTCAATTCGTTTGCCATTTCCAAAGCCAGGTGAAAGCCACAGAGGAAACTGTCCATGGAGCGCTCCTCCGCCATTAGATTCTGGGTATCCATGATCCGCAGCACCAGTTTTCTCTCCGTTTTTTCCAGTCGCTCGATGAGCTGGCGGTGGCAAACTTCAATTTCCTGTTCAGCTTCTGCCATGGGCACAGGCGTATAAAATCTGTCATACAGTAGTTTCAGTGTATTGTGCATATCATCCTACCCCCTTGTAGCAAGACAACATACCACAAGCGAATAGAAAAAGCCACAACAATATTTGCATCACTTCAATCTAACTGCATTCAAATTTTTGGAAGTCGTTTTTGTGAAGCATAGGTGAAAATGAGGGCATGTGGAACACCACATGCCCTCATTTTCACCATACACGCTGGGACTTAACCCATATCGAGAGATCGTTTTTCGCAGCACTTCTCAAATAGCGGGGGTGAGGACAGTCAACCGGCTTTTTGCACCCTTTTCTGATGTGCGCAAAAAGAAGGGCCTGCGGATTTCTGCAGACCCTTCATCACGGATGCGCAAAATCGGTTTTATTGTTGTCCTTTTGCGGGGGTGCCTTTGGGCCGCAGGTTTTTGGGAAAGCGGGGGAAACAGACAAAAAAGCGCCTTGTGGTGAAAAAATTCACCACAAGGCGCTGGGATAAACTGGATGACAAAGGGGAAATCAGGGAAAGCGGCAGGCGGAAGCCCTTGAACGACGGGGAAAGTACCTGCTGGTGAAAAATTTCACCGCATATGGTGAAAAAATTCACCGCTCGTCCGGGCCGGAGTTGTCCTGCTGAAAGTGGCGGTACTTTTTGACCAGGGTGGAGTGGTCCACCCCCAGGGCTTTGGCGGCCTTGCGCAGGGAGCCCTCCCGCTCCACGGCCTGGAGGATCACCTCCCGCTCAAAGGCAAAGACCTGCTGGCGCAGGGTGCCGCCGGCGGCGGGGTTCAGGTGGCTGTGGCTGCCGTCGGGGTTAAGGGCGGAGTAGACCACGTCCCGGGTGATGATGCCGCCGGAGTTGGTGACCACAATGCGCTCCAGCATGTTTTCCAGCTCCCGGATGTTGCCCGGCCAGCGGTAGCTCTGCAGCAGGTCCATGCCGGCGGCGCTGATGCGGGTATCCTTGCCGTATTTCTTGCTGAAGTCGGCGCAGAAGCGCTCCACCAGGTAGGGGATGTCCTCCTTCCGCTCCCGCAGGGGCTTGAGCTCGATGGGCACCACGTTGAGCCGGTAGTACAGGTCCTCCCGGAACCGGCCCGCCCGCACCTGCTCCTGCAGGTCCAGGTTGGTGGAGGCGATCACCCGCAGGTCCAGCTGGATGGTTTTGCTGCCGCCGATACGCATAATCTCCCGCTGCTGGAGGACCCGCAGCAGCTTGGCCTGGAGGGGGAGGGGCATGTCGCCGATCTCGTCCAGCAGGATCACCCCGGTGTTGGCCAGCTCAAACATGCCGCTTTTGCCGGAGCGGCGGGCGCCGGTAAAGGCCCCCTCCTCATAGCCGAACAGCTCGGATTCCAGCAGCTCCGCCGGGATGGCGGCGCAGTTGACCTTGATGAAGGGCTTGCCTCTGCGGGTGCTGTTCTGGTAGATCTCGTTGGCGATGAGCTCCTTGCCGGTGCCCGACTCCCCGGTGATGAGCACGGTGACGTCGGTGGGGGCCACGGTGTGGATGAGCTCCACCACCTGCCGCATGGCGGCGCTGTGGTAGTACATCTGCTTGCCGCCGGTCTGCTGCTGGCGGAGGTAGGCCAGCTCCTCGTCGGCCTTCTGCCGCTCCTCCGTCAGGGTGAGCAGCTGCTGCTCCAGCCGTTTGAGCTCGGGGAAGTCCCGGGTGTTGGTCACCACCATTTTAATGCTGCCGTCGGGGGCAAAGACGGGGGTGCCGGTGACCAGCACCTCCTTGTTCAGGGGGAAGATGGTGGCCACGGAGTTGACTCGCCTGCGCTGGGCCAGCACGGTGTCGGTGACGGCCCCCTTGTAGAGCTTGCCCTCCCGCTCCACCTCGGACACCTTCCGGCCCAGCAGGTCCTCCGGCTTGATGCCGGTGGTGCGGGTGTAGGCCTGGTTGATGAAGATAATGGTGCCGGTGCCGTCGGTGACATGGATGCCGTCGTACAGGTTTTCACAAATCTCCCGAAAATCGATCTGGCTCAAGTCCTCCTGCCGGAAGGCGTCCCCGCTGTGTTCCATCGTGATCCGGCCCCCTTGCCTCTGTCTGATTCCATGGATTTAGTATATAACAAGGATACCGGCAGGGCAAACGTTTTTTCGCGGGCGGGAACCGCTTGACGGGGCGGGCGGGACGTGAGATAATTCAAGGTAACCTATTTTTGGGAGGTCCGTCTTATGACAGAGCGATTGGTCCGGCGCTTTATCCGGGACTGGGAGAATGTGGGAGACCCGGCGGTGCGGGAGCGGTATGGGGCGCTGTCCGGCGGGGTGGGGATCCTGCTCAACCTGCTGCTCTCTCTGGGCAAGTTTTTTGCCGGGCTGCTCACCGGCTCCATCGCCGTGACGGCAGACGCCTTCAACAACCTGTCCGACGCCGGCTCCTCGGTGGTCACCCTGGTGGGCTTCAAGCTGGCGGGGCAGAAGGCGGACGACGGGCACCCCTTCGGCCACGGCCGCATTGAATATCTGGCGGGACTGCTGGTGTCTCTGCTGATTCTGATGGTGGGGGTGGAGCTGGGCAAGACCTCCATTGAAAAGATCTTCCATCCGGAGCAGGTGGACTTCTCCCTGGTAACGGTGGTGATTCTGATTGCCTCCATTCTGGTGAAGCTGTGGATGTGCCTGTTCAACCGGAACCTGGGCAGGCGGATCGGCTCGGCGGCCATGGAGGCCACCGCCACCGACTCCCTGTCCGACGTGGTAGCCACCTCCGCCGTGCTGGCGGGCACTCTGGTGGGGGAATTCACCGGCGTCAGCATCGACGGCTGGGTGGGCGTGGTGGTGGCCATCTTCATCCTGCGGGCGGGCTGGGGGGCCGCCAAGGACACCGTGGACCCCCTGCTGGGCAGCGCGCCGGACCCCGCCCTGGTGAAGGAGATTCAGGACGTGGTGCTGAGCCACAAGCAGGTGGTGGGGATGCACGACCTGGTGATCCACGACTACGGCCCGGGCCGGCGGATGTGCTCCTTCCACGCCGAGGTGCCCCAGAACGCCGATATCATGGAGGTCCACGACGCCATTGACCACATCGAGCGGGAGATCTATCAGAAATTCGGCGTTGAGACCACCGCCCACATGGACCCCATCGCCACCGAGGACGAGGCGGTCAACGACCTGCGGGAGCAGGTGCGGGACCTGGTGCGGGAGGTGAACCCGGATATGAACATTCACGACTTCCGGGTGACCCGGGGCCCCCAGCACACCAATCTGATTTTCGACGTGGTGGTACCCCACCGCAGCAAGGTGTCCGACGAGGAGATTGCCGGGGAGATCACCCGGCGGGTCCAGGCGCTGGACCCCAGCTATTACCCGGTGTTTCAGCTGGAGCGCTCCTATGTGTCGGGCGGATAGACGTACATTTACAAAATATTCACCCTAAATCAGGGGAATGGGACTATAATAAACATAATATGCCGCGGGCAGAAAAAGACGAGGAAAAGGACGGTGCGTCATGGCAAAGAAGGTCCTCATCGTGGAAGATGAATCCAATATCGCCGAGCTGCTCCACCTCTATCTGGAGAAGGAGGGCTTTGAGACGGCGGTGGCCGGGGACGGCGGCAAGGGGGTGGAGCTGTTCCGCTCCTTCCACCCGGATCTGGTGCTACTGGACATCATGCTGCCGGTGATGGATGGCTGGTCGGTGCTCAAGAAGATCCGGGAGAACGACAAGACCCCCGTTATCATGCTCACCGCCAAGGGGGAGACCCAGGACAAGGTGGCCGGCCTGGAGGGGGGCGCCGACGACTATATCGTCAAGCCCTTTGAAATGAAAGAGGTGCTGGCCCGCATCCACGCGGTGCTCCGCCGGTTCGGCGGGGAGGAGAGCGGCGGCGGGGAGAAGAAGCTGAGCTTTGACAAGCTGGTCATCAATCTGGACTCCTATGAGCTGCTGGTGGACGGCAAGCGGGTGGATACGCCCCCCAAGGAGCTGGAGCTGCTCTACCACCTGGCCGCCTCCCCCAACCGGGTCTTCACCCGCAACCAGCTGCTGGACGAGGTGTGGGGCTTTGACTACTTCGGGGACTCCCGGACGGTGGACGTGCACATCAAGCGCCTGCGGGAGAAGCTGGAAGGGGTCTCGCCCCAGTGGTCTCTCAAGACCGTGTGGGGGGTAGGCTATAAGTTTGAGGTTGTGAGCGGCACATGAGGAGCCTCTACAAGCGGCAGTTTGCCTTGACGGCGGGGATGATCCTCATCTCCTTCGCCCTGCTGGGCACCGCCTTTTTCACCCTGTCCTACCAGTACACCCTGCGGCAGACCCGGGACTCCATGGAGCGCAACGCCAACTATGTGGCCAACTTCACCTCCAAATCCCGCAGCCTGGGGCTGGGGGTGGAGGACGATGTCTATATCGCCATGATCGCCACCATCGCCCAGATCTCCGACGCGGTGGTGCTCATCACGGAGGCCGACGGGGAGATGGTGGTCTCCACCGACGGCATCAGCGTCATGGGCTACAAGGAGCTGGCGGGCAGCTATCTGCCCAAATCCATCGCCGATCAGGTGGCCCGCAGCGGGAGCTATACCGGCATGAGCGATCTGGGCGGCTTTTTCGCCGAAAAGCGCTATGTGGCGGGCACGCCCATTCTGGTCAAGACGGTGGACGTGACCACCGGCCAGACCAGGCAGAGCCTGGTGGGGGTGGCCTATGTGGCGGCGGAGGCCTCCAGCCTCACCGAGCTGTGGCGGGCCTTTACCTCCATCTTTTTCTTTACCGCCGTGGTGGTGCTGTGCATCGCCTTCCTCACCAGCTCGGTGACTTCCCTGCGGCAGACCAAGCCGCTGAAGGAGATCGCCGAGACCGCCCGGAAATTCGGCCACGGGGAGTACGAGCTGCGGGTCAGGGGCTACGAGGACCGGAAGGATGAGGTGGGGGAGCTGGCGGAGGCCTTCAACGCCATGGCCGACTCCATCTCCAAGAGCGAGGAGCGCCGCAGTGAGTTTGTGGCCAATATCTCCCATGAGCTCAAGACCCCCATGACCACCATCGCCGGCTTTTCCGACGGGATCCTGGACGGCACCATCCCGCCCGACCGGGAGCGGGCCGCCCTGCAGACCATCTCCTCCGAGACCCGGCGGCTGTCCCGGCTGGTGCGGCGGATGCTGGACCTGAGCCGCCTGCAGTCGGCGGAGAACGTCACCGCCCAGGAGCAGTTCGACGTGTCCGAGGTGATGCTCCGGGTGCTGGTGAGCCTGGAGACCAAGATCAACTCCCGCCGCCTGGACGTGGATACCCAGCTGCCCGACGCTCCGGTGATGGTGTGGGGGGACCCGGACGCCATCACCCAGGTGTGCTACAATCTGCTGGACAACGCCATCAAGTTTTCCACTGAGGGGAGTACCATGGGCATTTCCATCACCACCAAGGGAGGCAAGGCCCATGTGGCGGTGCGCAACACCGGCGCCACCATCCCGCCCGACGAGCTGGCCATGATTTTTGACCGCTTCCACAAGAGCGACAAATCCCGCAGCGTGGACCGGGAGGGCGTGGGCCTGGGCCTGTATATCGTCAAGACCATTCTGAACAACCACAAGGAAAATATTACAGTAACCAGCCAGGACGGTGTGACGGAGTTTGTGTTCACCCTGACCCTGGCGTAAGGGGGATCTATGCGGGGTTATTATTACCAGCAAAATGACGTTCCGCCGGCGCCGTGGCAGGTTCCGCCGGACCCGAAGCGGCCGCCCCGGCGGGACAGGGGGGTGCTGGTGCCCTTTCTGTGCGTGCTGGCGGTGCTGCTGGGGCTGGTGATCCTGCTGTGCGTGGCGCTCTATCGCCTGGGCGATATAGACAGCGAGGCCAACTTTCACCGGGAGGAGTGGAGAGAGCCGGATTCCTGGGAGAGCCAGCAAACCACAGAGGTAACGGCAAAGACCACGGTGGAGCGGGCGCCCACCGGAGACGGCACCACCCTGACCATTGTGCCCGCCGGGGCGGAGGCGCCCCACAGCTTTCAGCAGATCTATCAGGAGAACATCTCCTCCATCGTCAGCATCTGGGGCACCGCGTCGGACGGCATGGCCTTCGGAACTGGCGTGGTGATGACGGAAAACGGCTATATCATCACCAACGCCCACGTCATCGAGGGGTGCAGTGAGGTGGAGGTGTGCCTCCAGAACGAGGAGACCTATCCGGCTCTGCTGGTGGGCTATGACGTGCAGACCGATCTGGCGGTGCTTAAGGTGGGGGCCAGCGGCCTTACCCCGGCCCAGTTCGGGGACTCCTCCGCCCTCCAGGTGGGGGATACGGTGCTGGCCATCGGCAACCCCCTGGGGGAGGAGCTGCGGGGCACCATGACCGACGGGATCATCTCGGCCATCAACCGGGACGTGTATGTGGACGGCTACACCATGGTGCTCCTCCAGACCACCGCCGCCCTCAACTCGGGCAACTCCGGCGGCGCTCTCATCAACGACCACGGCCAGGTCATCGGGATTACCAACCTGAAGATGGAGTCCTATGACAGCACCGTGGAGGGCCTGGGCTTTGCCATTCCCACCTCCACCGTGAAAACCGTGGTGGATGAGCTCATCGCCCACGGGGTGGTCACTGGGCGGCCCACCATAGGCATCACCGTGATGACGGTGGAGGCCGACGGCGAGGGCGAGCCCGCCGGAGTGCGGGTGGACTCCATCCGGCCCGGCTCCGACGCCGACGGCAAGCTGCAGGTGGGGGACATCATCGTGGAGGCCAACGGGGTCAAGGTGTCGGTTACCGACGATCTGATGGCAGTCAAGGACAGCCTGGAGGCGGGGGATGTGCTCTCCCTCCGGCTCTGGCGGGACGGCGTCTGGCTGGAGCGGGACGTGGCCCTGGTGGAGCAGTACACCCTGGAGACATAAAAAAAGGAGCGCCTCCAAAGGAGGCGCCCAGGCATTGGATGTCTGCGGGAGAATGGATCGTTGGAAATGGATCGTACACACGATTGGATAAGCTGTACCTAAAGCATAGCTGAATTTCCATATTTTGTCAATGAGAAGTTTTGTCGAAAGGCGCGGTTAGATGATTATATTTAACGGCACAGTTCATCCCATGGATGGCCCGGTCATTTCCCGGGGATATGTGGCCTTTGAGGATGGAAAGATCACTGCGGTGGGCTCCATGGAGGAGCTGCATGGCCCGGTGGAGGGGTTGGACGCGGAGGGCGGGCACATTCTGCCCGGTTTTGTGGACGCCCACTGCCACCTGGGGCTGTTTGGGGATTCCCTGGGCTTTGAGGCCGACGACGGCAACGAGTCCACCGACCCCTGTACTCCTCAGCTGCGGGCCATTGACGGGGTGAATCCTCTGGACCGGGGCTTTCAGGAGGCCCGGGAGGGGGGCGTGACCACCGTACTCACCGGTCCCGGTTCGGCCAATCCCATCGCCGGGCAGTTTCTGGCGGTCAAGACCACCGGACGGTGGGTGGACGAGATGGTGGTGAAGGCTCCGGTGGCCATGAAATTCGCTCTGGGGGAGAATCCCAAGTCGGTGTATAATGATCGGAAGGAGACCCCGGTGACCCGGATGGCCACCGCCGCCCTGATCCGGGAGCAGCTGTCCAAGGCCCAGGAGTACCAGGACAAGCAGGCCAAGGCGGACGAGGACCCGGAGGAGGAGATGCCCGACTTTGACGCCAAGCTGGAGGCTCTGGTGCCGGTAGTGCAGGGCCAGCTGCCCGCCCACTTCCACGCCCACCGGGCGGACGATATCGCCACGGCGGTGCGCATCAGCCGGGAATTTGGTCTGAATCAGGTGATCGTCCACGGCACCGAGGGATACAAGATCGCGGACCTGCTGGCGGCGGAGGGGGCGGCGGTGATCACCGGCCCCTGTCTCACCGACCGCTCCAAGCCGGAGCTGGTGGGTCAGACCCTGGAAAACCCGGCTCTGCTGGCCAGGGCGGGGGTGAAGGTGGCCATCTGTACCGACCACCCGGAGACGCCCATCCAGTACCTGCCGCTGTGCGCCGCCATGGCGGTGCGGGGAGGCATGGAGGAGGAGGCCGCCCTGGCGGCCATTACCTCCACCGCGGCGGAAATTGCCGGAATTTCCAAGCGGGTGGGCTCCCTGACCCCGGGGAAGGACGCCGACGTGGTGGTGACCACCGGTCATCCCTTTGACTGGAACGGGCGGATCAAGGCGGTCTTTATTGACGGCAAACAGGTTGCCAAAGAATGTTGAAGGAGTGGAGAGGGGAGAATCTATGGCGGAACAGAAGGATTTGCGCCTGGCGGTGCTTATTGACGCGGACAATGCCCCCCGCTCCGCCATCGGCGACGTGATGGCGGAGGTGGCGGTGTACGGCACCCCTACCATCAAGCGTATCTACGGGGACTGGACCACCCCCAACCTGGCCTCTTGGAAGCCCCTGCTGCTGGAGAACGCCATCACCCCCGTGCAGCAGTACGGCTACACCACCGGGAAGAATTCCACCGACTCGGCCATGATCATCGACGCCATGGACATTCTGTACACCGGCCAGGTGGACGGCTTCGTGCTGGTGAGCAGCGACAGCGACTTCACCCGCCTGGCCATCCGCCTGCGGGAGGCGGGGAAGAAGGTGTACGGCATGGGGGAGCGCAAGACCCCCAACCCCTTCATCGTGGCCTGCGACAAGTTTGTGTATATTGAGGTCATCCGCTCCGCCGCCGAAAAGGCCAAGGCGGAGGAGGTAAAGGGGGAGGAGCCCAAACAGGAGAAGGCCCCCAAGACCAAAAAGCCCGCCAAAAAGAAGGAGGGGGCGGCTCTCGCCCCGGCGCCGGCCTCCGAGCCCCCTGAGCCGGAGTCCAAGGTGCCCAAGGCGGTGGTGGAGCTGATCGCCGATGCGGTGGAGACCATGGCTGACGAGGACGGCTACGCCTTCATGGGGGATCTGGGCAATCTGCTGGTGAAAAAGCAGCCCGACTTCGACCCTCGGAACTTTGGTTTTTCCAAGCTGACCCAGCTGGTGCGCTATCTGCCCCGATTCGAGGTGGATGTGCGTCAGACCAGCCTGCCCCACGTCAAGCACATCTATGTGCGTGACAAGGCCCGGAAATAGAGCAATACGGCGCCCGCTGCCATGGCAGCGGGCGCCGTTGTTTTTGTTCCGGGCCGGTCAGGAGATGTCGGCCAGCTCCAGGTATTTGTATCCGTTTTCCGCGATGTGGTCCTTCCGGCCCTGGAGGTTGTCCCCCAGCAGCAGGTCGAACACCCGGGCGGTGCTCTCCACGTCCTCCGGCATCACCTTGATAAGCCGGCGGGTCTCCGGATTCATGGTGGTGAGCCACATCATGTCCGGCTCGTTCTCGCCCAGACCCTTGGAGCGGTTGATGGCGCACTTTTTCCCCGCCAGCTCCCCGTTCACAATGTCGTTTTTCTCCGCGTCGGAGTAGGCGAACCAGGTCTTTTCCTTGTAGGTGATCTCGTACAGGGGAGATTCGGCAATATACACATACCCCCGCTGGATCAGGGTGGGGGTGAGGCGGTAGAGCATGGTGAGAATGAGGGTGCGGATCTGGAACCCGTCCACGTCGGCATCGGTGCAGATGACGATTTTGTTCCACCGCAGATTCATCAGGTCAAACTCCGCCAGATCCTTGGCGTGCTTGTCGTGGACCTCCACCCCGCAGCCCAGCACCTTCAACAGGTCGGTGATGATCTCACTTTTGAAGATTTTGGCGTAGTCGGCCTTCAGACAGTTGAGGATCTTGCCCCGCACCGGCATGATCCCCTGGAACTCGGCGTCCCGGCTCAGCTTAACGCTGCCCAGAGCCGAGTCGCCCTCCACGATATACAGCTCCCGCCGGGTGGTGTCCTTCGTCCGGCAGTCCACGAACTTCTGCACCCGGTTGGAGATGTCCACATTGCCCGACAGCTTTTTCTTGATGTTCAGCCGGGTGCGCTCGGCATTCTCCCGGGAACGCTTGTTGATGAGCACCTGCTCGCCGATCTTGGCGGCGTCAAAGGGGTTTTCGATGAAGTAGACCTCCAGCTGGGCCCGAAGAAACTCCGTCATGGCCTCCTGGACGAACTTGTTGGTGATGGCCTTTTTGGTCTGGTTCTCGTAGGAGGTCTGGGTGGAGAAGTTGTTGCTCACCAGCACCAGGCAGTCCTCCACGTCGGCCCAGGTGATCTTGCTCTCGTTCTTCTGGTACTTGCTCTGGGCCTTCAGATAGGCGTCGATGCCGTTGACGAAGGCCGACTTCACCGCCTTCTCCGGGGAGCCGCCGTGCTCCAGCCAGGAGGAGTTGTGGTAGTGCTCGATGACCTGCACCGTGTTGGAGAAGCAGAAGGACACGGACAGCTTCACCTTGTACTCGTCCTTGTCCGCCCGGTCCCGGCCCCGGCGCTCGGTCTGCCAGAACACCGGCTGGGTCAGGGGATTTTCCCCCGCCAGCTCCTTCACGTAGTCCTCAATGCCGTTTTCATACCGGAAGTCGGTGGTCTCAAACTTGCCCCCCACCTGGTTGCGGAACCGGAAGGTGACCCCGGCGTTGACCACCGCCTGCCGCTTGAGCACGTCCAGGTAGTACTCCACCGGGATGTCGATGTCGGTGAATACGTCCAGGTCGGGGAGCCAGCGGAACTTGGAGCCGGTCTTTTTGCCGGTATAGGGCTCCTTTTTCAGTCCGCCGATGTTTTCGCCCTTCTCAAAGTGGAGGGTGTACTCATAGCCGTCCCGGTGGATCACCGCGTCAAACCAGGCGCTGGCGTACTGGGTGGCGCAGGAGCCCAGGCCGTTGAGGCCCAGGGAATACTCGTAGTTGTCGCCGGAGTTGTTGTTGTACTTGCCGCCGGCGTACAGCTCGCAGAACACCAGCTCCCAGTTGTACTTCTGCTCGGCCTCGTTCCAGTCCACCGGGCAGCCCCGTCCGAAGTCCTCCACCTCGATGGACTTGTCCGCGTACCGGGTGACGGTGATCACATTGCCGTGGCCCTCCCTGGCCTCGTCAATGGCGTTGGATAAAATCTCAAAGACGGCGTGCTCACAGCCCTCCAGCCCGTCGGAGCCGAAGATCACGGCGGGGCGCTTGCGCACCCGGTCGGCCCCCTTCAGGGAGGAGATGGAGTCGTTGCCGTAGCCTTTGGGGGAAGTTGTCTTAGCCATGGGCTCTCTCTCGCACCTTTCCAAATTCAAATTCCAATTTTATTATACTATCGCAAATTCGCCTAAATTGTCAAGAAATGCGGAGGAAAAGACCGCCTGTGTCCCCCAACGGCCAGCGGGCCGCCGGATTGCTCCGGCGGCCCGCTGGAAAAGGCTGCTCAGTTGCCGCTGTAGGGCTTGGTGGTGTCGATGACGATGGCGCCCTTGGCGCTGTCCCAGGTCACCTCAAAGCCCAGGTACTTGCCCAGATCCCGGATCTTGAAGTAGGTGTGTCCGGAGTTGCCGGCGTCGGTGAGGGTGATGGCGTCAAAGTCGGTCTTTACGCCGTCCACCAGCACGGTGGCCGGATTCTTCTGGTAGGGCTGGTTGCCGGTGAAGGAGCTGTTCATCTCGGAGCCGTTGGCGGTGGTGTAGGGGGTCTTGGTCTGCAGGACGATGCTGCCCGCGGCGCCGTCCCAGTCCACGTTGAACTGAGCCTGGGTGCCGTTGAGAATGTAGGCCACGTCCCGCACCTTCAGGTAGTTGGTGTCGTTGCCATTGGCGTCCTTCAGGGCGTAGGCCTTGAACTCCACCGCCTTGCCGTCCACCAGAATGGAGTAGCTGGTGGCATAGGCCACGTTCTGGGGCTGCACCGTGCTGCCCGCGCCGCTGGCGGGAGCGTCCGGGTTGGGGAAGCTGCCCTGGGTCAGCTGGCCAAAGCCGTACAGCCCGGTGGCGTTGTCCCGGTAGACGAAACGGCCGTCAGAGGTGATGTTGGAGGCCAGCACCGGCAGGGAGCCCAGGGACTGGCCGGTGGTGTAGTCCACATAGTAGGTCTCATAGCCGCTGGCGGTCTTGACCCGGAAGGGCAGCACCGTGCCCTCATATCCGTCATAGGAGGGGGCCAGGTTGGTGTAATCAAAATAGTTGTAATCAAAGGTGTTGTAATCCTTGTAGACGTACAGCTCCTCCGTGGACTGGGGGATGATCTCCTGGTTCTCCACATTGATAACCTTGGAGCCGCCGTTGTCGCTCACGGCTTCAATGAAGTCCCGGCAGTAGACCCGCAGCTGCTGATAGGACAGGGGCACGGTGAACTGGCCGGAGCCGTTGGCAATGCCGTAGTGGGCGCCGTCATACACCCGGAAGTAGTCGCCGCCCAGGGCCTTGAGCTCGCTGTACTTCACGTCCAGGATCTTCTGGCCGTCGGCGGAGTACATGCCCAGGATGTAGGACCACTCGTCGGCGGGATTCTCGTTGCCTACCACCACCTTGCTCAGGTCGCCGGCGGAGGTGAGCATGTCAAACTCGTTGGGCACCAGGGTCTTGCCGCTCTCGTCCATGGTGCCGTACTTCTCGCCGTCCAGGGTGAAGGCCAGATCCCGGAAGTAGGTCTCGGTGTTGACCTCCCGGTCGGTCCAGCTCTGGACCTCCTTGCCGGTCAGGTCGTAGAGCTTGGACACAAAGTTGGAGCGGCTGCCGTCGTCGCCCTGGGTCCAGGTACACACGGAGATCTTGCCGTTGGGGCTGACGCCGCCCACATAGGAGTAGCTGCCCATGGGGACGATCACCTTGCCGGTGCCGTCAATGATGCAGGTCTGGGTGTAATCCTCGCTGCTGGCCTCCAGATAGGGCATCCCGTTGGAGACTCCGGCCAGGGTCAGGGAGCCGTACTGCCCGGCGGGCACCACGGCCTGGTGGCTGCTGTTCAGCAGGGCCACGCCGCCCTCCTGGGCGTAGGCCACATAGTAGCCGGAGGCCACCTCTTCCACCCAGCCGTAGCCCTCGATCTCCACAGAGCCGCTGCTCTCGCCGTAGTAGGCGCTCTCGGTGGAGGGCTTCATGTCGGCGGTGTAGTAGGTGGTGTTCCAGTCCTGGTCGGCCACACTGATGACCTGGTTGTTCATCTGGATGTAGTTGTCGCCCAGGGCCAGGACCATCTTGCCGGTGCTGTCCATAATGCCCATCTGCTCGCCCTGGGTTACGATGAAGTAGCCGCCGCCGGTGGACTCCAGCAGGTCGTACTGGAAGGGAACCTTCACCGCGCCGGTGGCGTCGATGAGGCCGTAGTGATCCTTGGAGTCGGCCGCCGGGGTGACCCCGTTCTGGAACAGGAGCATCCGGGAGTAGGCGGTGGTGGCGATGTCGTAGTAGCTGGCCTTCTCATAGGTGGCGGAGAGCTCCGCGGCGGCGGCGCCGGGCAGCACCGTCGTCAGCAGCATGACCACCAGCAGAAGGGCGGAGAGCAGCTTCTTGTTCCAACGCATAACATTACCTCTCTTCTGTGATTGTTTCTAATCGTATCAAAAGCGCGGGACGGAACGAAAAATCGGGCGCATCTGCGATTTTGTAGGCCAGCGGGCTTGTGCGTGCGTACACCTCCTCCAACAGCACCGCGGTCTGTTCTGCCAGCGTTTGATATAGCTCCAGTCCCTCCGGCGCCTGGACGCAGGCGTTTTCCAGCAGGGTGGTCATCTCCTGATAGACCTCCGGGCGGTAGGGGTTGAGCTGTAAGTATTGATACCGGTATGTCGCCATGGCGGGGTAGTCCGCCTCAGCCGCCGCCTGGGCGAATTTGCAGTCCCAGGCCAGCATGGACAGGCTGGTTTGACACAGAATGGTATCGGCGATCTCTCCCGCCTCCTCCAGATCGGCGCAGGCCTGCAGCCGCTCCTCCGCCAGGGACAGGTCAAAGGGCCACAGGGCGTAGGCCCCCCGGCTGTTGCCGAAGAAGGAGAGCCCGTAGGGCAGGGTGAACCAGGCGAATACCGCCGCCAGCACCCCGCCGGCGGCCAGGACCGCAGGCTTTTTGACCGCTACCGTCCGCCTCTCGCCCCCCACGCCGCACAGCAGCAGCAGGCAGAGCATGGCGAAAAACTGAAAATCGAAGTCGATGCAGGCGTGCAGCCCCAGCAGGGCTGCCGCCGCCCGCTCCCGCAGGGGCGTGTCCCGGTGGAACACCACTGCGTACACCAGGGCCAGCAGCAGGACGCCGGACAGGACCCCGCCGTCCAGGGCGGCCTGGAGGTATTCGTTGTGGATGGATTTGAGGATGTAGGGGCCGGTCTGCACAATGGGCTGGAGATAGAGGTAGCCGCCCCGGCCCACCCCGAAGGGATGCTGGGCCAGCAGCTCCAGCCCGTCCAGATAGTAGAGCAGCCGCCCGTTTAGGCTGGAGGACTCCAGGGTGATGGCCTCCAGCCGGTCCAGCACCATGCCGCCGCTGAGGGCCACCGCCAGGACCGCCGCCAGGAGCACCCCGGCGGCCCCCAGCAGCACCGGGCGGACCTGCTTTTTTACCGCCAGCCGGTATATGGCCCAGCAGAGGCCCGCCGCCGCCAGCAGCAGAAAGATGCCCCGGGAGCCGGTGAGGAAGATCCCCAGCAGCAGCACCGCCATGGCAGGCCAGTCCAGCCCCTGCCGCTTGTTTTTGCCAACCAGCAGGGCCAGACACACCAGCAGAAACAGGGCGTAGGTGTTGGCATACTGGAAGAACCCGTCGATGCGGCCGTTGGCGTCCTGGCCGCCGGTGAGCAGGGTGCCCAGAAACAGGCAGATGGAAATGGCCCCCATGATGGCCCCCTGCCAGGCCACGCTGTCCAGCATCAGCCCCCGCTCCTCCTGGGTAAAGGTGGCGGCGTAGAGGAAAAAGAGCAGCGCGGCCAGCCACCGCAGCACGCCGGTGAGGGCCATGCCGGGGCCCACCGCCGCCGGAAGGGTGAGCCCGGCGCACAGCACCAGTCCCAGCAGCAGCCAGGGGACGGGCCCCTTGGGCAGCGTCAGCCCGCCTGTCCGGCGGATCTGCAGGGCCAGCAGCACCGCCAGAATGGCGGCCGCGGCAAACACCAGAAAGTCATAGTACCCGCCGAAGAGCAGCAGCAGGGCCGCCAGCAGGAAAAACAGCGGCGTATTGACCCGGGGCCCGGCCCCTTTGGGGGTCCGGGCGCTTTTTTTACCCTTGGTTGCCATCAGCCTTCCCCTCCAAATACCAGGTCCAGCAGCTCCTGGGTCTCGGCAAACCGCCGGGTTTCGCTGACGCTGTCCAGCAGCACAATGTAGCAGCTCTCCTCCCCCTGCCTGGCGTAGGTCACCAGATTGTTGCCCCCGATACGGGTGGTGCCCGTCTTGAGCCCCAGCACCCGGGGGTCGGCCCCCACCAGCCGGTTCAGGTTGCGGAATTCCAGACCGCCGATTTCCAGCTCCGCCTGGGAGGAGTAGTCCAGATACTCCGGGTGGTCCTCCACCAGCCGCCGGGCCAGGGTGCCCAGGTCCCGGGCGGTCATGTAGTGGTCGGCGGCGTCCAGTCCGGTGGCGTTGGAAAAGTGGGAGCCCTCCAGCCCCAGCTCCTCCGCCGCCTGGTTCATCCGCTCCACAAAGGCCTCCTCGCTGTCCGCCGACAGAGACACCAGGGCCTGGATACAGTCGCAGCCGCTGTTGAGGATCGCCCCGGCCAGCAGCTGCTCCACCGTCACCACCTGGCCGGGGCGCAGGCCGTATTTGGAGCCGTTGGCCGCGGCCATCTCGCCCGTCACAGTTACAGTATCCTCCAGAGTAAACTTGCCCGCGTCCAGGTCGTCGAAGATCAGATAGAGGGTGAGCATTTTGGTCAGACTGGAGGGGGAGCGGGGGGTGTCGGCCTCCACCTGGGCCATAACGCCGCCGGTGCCGTCCAGCACCAGCAGGCTGGTGGCGGTGAGATCCTCCGGCGGCCTGATTCGGCGCTGCCACGGACGGATGACGGCCAGAGCCAGCGCCAGGGCGGCGCACAGGCAGACCAGAACAGCCGCCGTCACAGCCCGGCCGGGCTTTGTGCTGCTCCGGGCTGTTTTCTTCTTTTTGGTTCCCGCCCTGCCCATGGGACGCGCCCCCTCGCTGAAATAGATATTCTTACGCTTACAGAGTAAAGTGTAACTGTATCATAGCAGATATTATTTAGGACAGCAACCTAATATGACGGATATTGCCAAATAATTTCTTCTCACGACACTTTATACCTATTGACAGGCATGGTATAATAAACTTCCAGGGATTTGTCCCGGAAGGGAGGCGGCTCCATGGAGGGAAAAGGGCTCAAGGTAGTGGCGAAGAACAGCAAGGCCTACCACGACTATTTTATCGAGGATAAGTACGAGGCGGGCATTGAGCTGGCCGGTACCGAGGTCAAATCCATCCGTCAGGGGCACGTCAACCTGAAGGACTCCTTCTGCATCGTCAAGGACGGGGAGGTGCACGTCCACAGCATGCACATCAGCCCCTATGAGAAGGGAAATATTTTCAACAAGGATCCCCTGCGCGCCCGCCGGCTGCTGATGCACAAGCGGGAGATCCTGCGGCTGTTTGCCAAAGTGAAGCAGGACGGCTACGCCCTGGTTCCCCTGTCCATCTACTTCCGGGGCCCCCGGGTGAAGCTGGAGATAGGGCTGGCCAAGGGCAAGAAGCTCTATGACAAACGGGACGCCGCCGCTGCAAAGGACGCCAAGCGGGAGATGGACCGGGCGATGAAGACCCAGCGCCGGGGCGGCTACTGATACAACAGAAAGGAAGGATATCCCATGGCTCAGAATCCGATCGTCACCTTTGAGATGGAGGACGGCAGCAAGATGGTGGCCGAGCTCTACCCCGAGGTGGCGCCCAACAGCGTGAATAACTTCATCAGCCTGGTGAACGCCGGTTTTTATAACGGCCTGATCTTCCACCGGGTCATTCCCGGCTTCATGATCCAGGGCGGCTGCCCCGACGGCACCGGCATGGGCGGCCCGGGCTACTCCATCAAGGGTGAGTTTGTCCACAACGGGGTGAAGAACGACCTGAAGCATGACCGGGGCGTGCTGTCCATGGCCCGTGCCATGCACCCCAACTCCGCCGGCAGCCAGTTCTTCATCATGGTGGAGAAGGCCCCCCACCTGGACGGCGAGTACGCCGCCTTCGGCAAGGTGATCGAGGGCATGGAGGTGGCCGACGCCATTGTGAACACCAAACGGGACCGGATGGACCGGCCCTACGAGGACCAGCGGATGAAGTCGGTCACCGTGGAGACCTTCGGGGTGGACTATCCCGCTCCGGAGAAGTGCTGACCAGCATACCAGTTTTTCCATTTCAGCGGCGCGGCAAGCCGCGCCGCTTCATGGGGGCGTACTGGTTTCGACGGGGACGTAGAGGCTGGAATAGCGGGCGGATGCGCCCAGCATCCGAAAAATGGGCAACTTATAAATTAAAGAACAACGATAACGTTGAGCTTGTCGCGGCTTAAGCCGTGACCGTCCCGCCCGGAAGGACCACGAGCCGGGACGGGGCGTCGTTTAGTGGTGCACGTGTGTGCGCAAAGCTTTGAGCGCACCATGAACAATGAAGCTACCAAACCCTGTAGTTTGACGGCCTACGCCAGGGCGAGGGAATGTAAATGACCGTCTGCGCCCGGAGAAGTTCCAGCGGAAGCGTTTTCGGACGGGGGTTCGACTCCCCCCGCCTCCACCATAAAATCAAAACGGTATAGATGCCACTGGCGAAAAGCCAGTGGCATCTATACCGTTTCCGGGCTTTTTCAGCTCAAAAATCCATTGATTCTCCCATAGATGCAAGTAAGCGTAAAATAGAGGAGGACACCTCAGGAAAGAGCAAGGCTGCC
>ERZ1643246.1771-NODE-1771-length-22583-cov-13.885121_pt1 | contig 22583 bp, 22 predicted proteins | sample MGYA00579265_ERZ1643246 | MGnify/ENA primary metagenome ERZ1643246 (study PRJEB29033, sample SAMEA4952261) | chicken gut metagenome | biome: Broiler Chicken; feature: Gastrointestinal Tract; material: Caecum | place: Ireland | collected 2018 | study: Broiler...
TGACTTCATTATTTGCAATATACTAAGGTGAATTTCAAGCCGCGGAGCGCGTGCGCTCCGCGGCTTAATAAAAATATAAGGAAAGTATCTATGATAATAAGAGAGATTAAACCCGAAGACAGGGAAGAATACCTTAAAATGTCGGCCGAGTTCTATTCCTCGCCCGCGGTGCTTGCCGATATCCCCGCAAGTTACCGCGAAGGCGCGTTTGAAGAATATGTGCGCGGCACGCACGCAAAGTGCTTCATTCTGGAAGAGGACGGTAAATACGCGGGCTACGGCATAGTCGCCTTTTTGTATATGCAGGAGGCGGGCGGGCTCTGCACATTTTTCGACGAGCTGTATGTGCGCGAACAGTACCGTTCGCGCGGGTTCGGCAGGCAGTATTTCGATTTCGTCTTTAAAAAATATCCCTCCGCGCTCAACCTTTTGGAGGTGGAAGAAGAAAACGTGCGAGCAATCTCGCTTTATAAGCGTCTGGGCTTTTCGCCGAGGGAATATAAGCTGATGCAAAAATAAGAATAATAAGTACAAACTGCACAAAAAAATAATTTTTTATTGAAATTAAAATATTTGATTTTTTAAAAAATTTTTGCGTTGGGCGCGGTATATGCCGCGCCCAAACCTCATTTTTTGCGGTATTGCGGCCGCATTTTTTATGTAATTTATAATAAAATTAAAAAAATACAAATTTTTTGTGCGCGCGGCATTTACTTGAAAAATGCCGCGCGCCGCGGTATAATTTAGATACAGATTATACTTGTCTAAGGCGGCATTTTTGCCGCGGGAGGGTAAATGAAAAACAGAATTTTAAAATTGCTTGCGGCTTCGCTCGTCTGCCTTTCGCTCGTTACGCTCGGCGGGTGTTCAATACTTGAACAATTTTTATGGCACGAGCACGAAATGAGCTACGTTGCCGAAAAAGAGGCAACCTGCACACAGAGCGGCGAACAGGCTCATTACCATTGCGGTTCGTGCGGAAAAAATTTTGAAGACGAGGCAGGCAACCGCGAGATTGACGACCTCGTCATTCCCGCTCTCGGGCACGACGGCGAACACGTTGACGCTAAGCAGGCTTCCTGCCTTGAAGACGGCAATGCGGAGTATTACGTGTGCAGCCGCTGTCACCTCGCCTTTGCAGACGAAACCTGCACCAAAGAACTTGAAGAGGCCGATTACATACTGCCCGCAATGGGGCACAAACCCGCCGAAGGGTGGAAGCACGACAGCATTACACACTATCGTGTGTGCATAACCTGCGGGGCGCGTATGGACGCCGCCGCGCATACGTATGGCGAAGACGGACTGTGCACGGTGTGCGGATATGAGCAGGGCGCCGACGACGTGATTTACGGCAATAAGGAAGATATAACCTCCGCCGACCTCTCGATACACTTTCTGGAACTCGGTACTTCCAGCACGGGCGACTGCGTGTTGATTAAGACGGGCAATACCGAAGTGTTGATAGACGCTGGCGCCATTCAGAGCAGTATAACCACGATACGCGAATACGTGGACCAATATTGCACGGACGGCGTGCTTGAATACGTAATTGCCACCCACGCCGATCAGGACCACATCGCTGCAATGGTGGGCAACAGTTCGGGCGGCAAATACAACGGCATACTTTACAGCTACGACATAGGCACAATAATAAAGTTCGACCGTTCCGATAAAGACCTGGTCACCGAAAAGGGCAATCCTACGCTTTATTCGCGTTTTCTTACGGCGGTGGACTATGCCGAATCGAACGGCGCGGCGGTATATACGGGCTTGCAGTGCTACAACCAGACCGACGGCGCGCAGCGCACTTACTACCTCGACGAAGAGCGCACAATATCGATGAACATACTCTATAATTATTACTACGACCATTCCTCCTCCGACGAAAACAATTACTCGGTTTGTATGCTTTTAACGCAGGAGCTTGAAAGTGGCGACACAAACAACTACCTTTTCACGGGCGATTTGGAAAAGGAGGGCGAGGAGTATTTGGTGGAGTATAACGAACTGCCGGAAGTAGAGCTGTTCAAGGCGGGTCACCACGGCAGTCCCACGTCGTCGAACGACGTGCTTCTGGACGTAATAAAGCCAAAAAACATCGTGGCGTGCTGTTGTTGCGGTTCGGATGAATATACCGACGAAAATGCCAACCAGTTCCCCTCGCAGGCGTTTATAACGCGCGCAAGCAAGCATACGGAAAATATCTACGTTCCCACGATAGTCAGCGACAATGCCGACGGATACGAGTCGATGAACGGCGACATAGTGTTCTATTATAACCGCGCGGACGGCGAGGAGGAGGGCAGCTTAAAGCTGTGGTGCTCGAACAATACCACCAAACTGAAAGATACCGAGTGGTTCAAGGCTAACCGCACCTGGGGCGAACAAGATTCTGCCTGAGGCCGCCGCGCGGCGCAAGGCCGATTTTTGTAATTGGTGCGGCAATATGGCGCAAATACTTTAAAATGAAAGGTCTTTCCGCAGAACGGAAGGGCCTTTTTTCGCGCTTAATTGCTATGCTTTGCGGCGCAATTTCTGCGTTGCTATTGACCTTGCTGTTAAAGTATGGTAAAATATAATTGCCGCAGGAGAGCAACGGTAACGCATTTTTCCGCAAGGCTATGGGGGAATATGGATATGAAGAGGCCCAAAACTTTTGACTTTACGCTTAAACCCAGAAAGCCCAACGGGCTGTTTATGGGCATACTCAAAACTTTCGTCGCCTATCCCGATATGAAAAAGCGCGACTTTGAGTGCGAGTACGTGAATATGGACGGAATAGAGCCGCCTTATTTTCTGCTTGCAAACCACGCCAGCGAAATGGATTTCCGCATACTCTACGCCGCCATACGCCCGCACAATATGAACTATGTGGTGGCAATCGACGCGATGCACGATAACGGCATAGGCCTTATGCGCTTTGCGGGCGGCATAGGCAAGCGCAAATTCATTCAGGATATGGCGCTCATCCGCAATATGAAGTATTGCGTTGATAACTATAAAAATCCGCTGTGCATATATCCCGAGGCGCGCTACACCTTCGACGGCACGCAGAGCTACATACCGCCTTCGGTGGGCAAAATGGCAAAACTTTTAAAGGTGCCCGTGGTGCTTCTGATTGCCGAAGGTAACTTCATCTGCTGCCCGCAGTGGAATAAAGATAAGTTTAAAAAGAGGCTTGCCCCCTGCAAGGCAAAGCTGATTTGCGTGGCGGACAAAAACGAAGTGCAGGCGCTTACCGCCGAAGAGATAAACGCGCGCATAAAAGAGCACTTTGTATACGACGATTTTGCCTATCAGTACAAAAACAAAATATCGCTGACTTTCCCGCAGAGGGCGCGCGGACTGCATCACATACTCTATCAGTGCTGCGAGTGCGGCACAGAGTTTGAGATGTATTCCTCGGGCACCACTTTAGAGTGCAGGCACTGCGGAAAAAAGTGGGAGATGACGGAATACGGCAGGCTGGAAGCGCACGACGGCGAAACGAAATTTGCGCACATTCCCGATTGGTTTAAGTGGGAGCGCGAGAACGTGCGCCGCGAGGTAGAGGCGGGCACTTACTGCATAGAGGACGAAATCGAGGTGCACACCCTGCCTAAAAACAAGTACTTTTACCAGGGGCGCGGCAAATTCCGCCAGGACGGCACGGGCACGCACTTTTACTGCAACTGGTACGGCGAAAAGTTCGAAATGCACCTTGCGCCCAACCAGCTCGAAAGCGTGCACATAGAGTTCGACTACCGCGACAGGAAGAAGAACGAATTTTTCGGCGACTGCCTCGATATATCGCGCCACGACGACAGCTTCTGGCTGCACCCCGTGAACATACGCGACTGCATAATGAAAATTTCCTTTGCCACGGAAGAGCTGTATCAGCTTGAACACCGCAAAATTAAGGATAAAAGAAAACAGGGATAAAAGATGAAGTGCCGCGGCGATTAAAAATCGCCGCGGCACTGTGTTGACTTGCGCTATGTTTTTGCTTCACTTCTCTTCTTGTTTATCTGGGTAGAGCCAGTCGCCCGCCTCTATCTCAACGGTTTTTTCGGGGTCCTTGTATACAAGGTATGCGCTTGTGTCGTCGTCTTCTTTATAATAGCCGTTGCCGCCTCTTACAGAATTGGATAGTTCAAGGGCGCTATACACATCGTATTCGGCTCCCGTAGTTAACGTTATGCTGTATCTGTGGCCTATAACATAATCAAAGGTTATGCTAATCTTTCCATTTTCGGCCGTGGCGCTTTTGTCAAACCAATATTCGCAGGCTTCGCCGTTGGCGGTTGCTCCTTCTATATAATCTTCGTCCCAGAATCTTACTGTGAAGTCGGTTACATCGGAAGCATCTGACCATCTCACGTCTATTTCAAGATTTTCGCTCATCGTTTCAACTTTATATTCGCCCTGCGCCACTACGGTAAGTTTGGCGCACAGTTCAAAACTGCGCGAGGTGTTACTGCTGGCAAAACCCATAGTCACGTAGGCGCTTCCCTCCGAAACTTTCGAGGTGTCGAGCATAATTTTAATCTGCTGAATGTGGTTATCGCCTCTTTGACCTACTATCTGCATATTGGTGACGGTTTCGTAAGAGAGCGCGTCCTCGGGAATTACGTCTTCGTTTGATGAGGTCAAAACTACATATCTCTCCCTTATGGAATTGTCTGAATTTGACCAACCTGTGTCTATGGTAAATATGTATGTGTGTTCGTCTGTAAATCCACTGTCGTAAGGGTAGCGGGCGTCCTCTATCACCGTCTTCATATTGTCGGAAGAAAAGGTTGCGCCGCTGTCTGCAAGCACTTCTTCATATACAGGTTCGGGAGTATCCGTGCCGGGGTCTTCGGGGTTTTCAGGGTCGGAAGGGTCTGACGGGTTAGTAGGGTCTGACAGCGTTTCCGTGGTGGGGTCATCTTTGGGGTCGCCACCGCCGCCGCAAGCCGAAAGGACTGAAAGTCCTATGGTGGCAGCGCACAAAACGCCCAAAATGGCAAGAAGTGTCTTTTTCATTTTAACCTCCTTATCTTGTCTGTCTTGATTTAAGCCGACGGCAAAAGTCTGCCCTGATTTGTGTGATGCGCGGGCAAAGCAGACTTCTGCCGCAATTTCATTATAACATCATATTATGCGGTTTGCAATATTAAAAATAATTTTTATATTTTACTGCCCGCCTGCCTTTGCGGTGTCGGCGGGTTGCCGTGCGTGCGCTCCGCCGCGACTGCGCAAAAAAATTCCCGACCGCGGCTTTTGCCGCGGGCGGGAAAATCGGAATTACGGTTAAGTTAATTTTTCGGCGCCGATAATTCAGACTACCGATTTAAGCAGTTTTTCTACTGCCTCCTGCATCTTTGCAAGCGCTTCTTCGGCGTCCTGCTTGGTGTTGGCCTTTACCGAATAATAAATTTTCAGCTTGGGTTCGGTGCCGGAGGGGCGCACGCATATAAAGCTGCCGTTTTCCAACTCGTAATATACGCAGTTGGTGGTGGGGGAGCCTATTTCGGAAGTTTCGCCCGTGGCTACTTCCGTCTTTATATTCTTGGAATAGTCCCTTATATACGCAACTTTATAGATGTCGAACTTGGTTACGGGCTTTACTTTAAGTCCGTCTACTACGGCGTTCATCTCTTTCATCGCGTTCAGACCTTTATACTGGATGGATACGTTCTTGTCGAGCACGTAGCCGTAATCTTTGTAAATCTCTTCCAGCCTTTCAGAAACAGTCTTGCCCTTGTAGTCGTAGTAGCAAACCATCTCGGCGCACAGCATCGAGGCGACTACCGCGTCTTTATCCCTTGCGTGCGTGCCGCGAAGGTAGCCGCAGCTCTCTTCAAAGCCGAACACGAATGTGTATTTGCCGTCCTTTTCCCACTGCTTTATCTTGTCGCCTATAAACTTGAAGCCTACGGGCACTTCGAACAGCGTAACGCCGAACTTGTTGCATATGGCGCGCGCCATACCCGTCGTCACGAACGATTTTACGACAGCCGCGTTTGCGGGCAGTTTGCCGTCCTCTTTCAGCCTCGTGAGGATATAGTCCAAAAGGAGTATGCCCACCTGGTTGCCCGAAAGCGCCGTAAATTCGCCGTCTTTGCCCTTTACGGCAACGCCCAGGCGGTCGCTGTCGGGGTCGGTGCCGAATACAACGGTCGCGCCAATCTTTTCTGCAAGGGCTATGCCCATCGAAAGCGTCTCTTTGAATTCGGGGTTGGGCACTTCCACGGTCGAAAAGTCGGTGTCCTTTTTGGTCTGTTCGGGAACGACAGTGGCGTTTATGCCTATCTTTTTGAGTATGGTTGTTACGGGTATGTAGCCCGAACCGTGAACGGGGGTATATACCAGTTTAAGGTTTTTGCCGCACTTTTTGACCGCCTCTTTCGAGAGGGTGAGTTTGGTGAGCGCCTTGTAATACTTCCTGTCGACCGAGGAGGGCACCGTGCGCTTGAACTTCTTTTTCTGTTCTTCGGTGGGGGCGGGGGCGGCGAGGTAATCGGTCTGCTTTTCGATGAAGCCGAGCACCTTTGCGGTGTCTTCGGGGTTCATCTGCGCGCCGTCTTCGCCGTATACCTTGTATCCGTTGTACTGCTTGGGGTTGTGCGAGGCGGTTACCATTATGCCCGCAACCGTTTTAAGGCAGCGCACCGCGAACGAGAGCATAGGTACGGGATGCACGTCGGAAAATACGTACGCCTTAATGCCGTTTGCGGCAAGCACGTCTGCCGCGGCGTTCGCGAACACGTCGGATTTCAGGCGGGTGTCGTACGAGATGACTACGCCGCGCTTTTTCGCGTCCTCGCCCAAAGTTTTTATGAATTCCGAAAGGCCCTGGGTGGCGCGCATTACGGTGTATATGTTCATCATATTCGTGCCGTAGCCTATTATGCCGCGCAGGCCTGCCGTGCCGAATTGCAGTTCGGCGCCGAAGCGGTATTCAATTTCTTCGTTGTTATCCTTTATGGCTTCAAGTTCCGCCCTGCCTTCGGGGCACAGGCGGCTGTCTGCAAGCCAGCTGTTGTAAAGTTCGGTATAGCTCATAATTCCTCCTTAAAAATGCGCGAGGCGCGCACCGATACATAAAATCACGGCGGGCAGAAAGGTGCGCCGTTCAAAAAAACGCCGCCCGTCTGCACGCACTTATTTCTATATAATTATATAAAAAAATTTTTCCTTTGTAAAGGGGTAAGTTAAAAATAGTGCCGCCCGATATGAAAATTTTTTGCACCGTCTGCCATAAAATCACACCTGCGCGCAAAATTAAAGCCGCGCGGCGTGCGCCGCGCGGCAACTTTGTGTGTTTTTTGTTTCGGCCGCACATATTTTGCGGAGCGATTCAAAGCGTTTACTCGCCGCGCAAGAACTGCTCGCGCGAGGCCTCTTTTTCGTGTTCGGGCTTTATTATCGTGCGCTTGTCGGTAAAATACTTTATTTCGTTGTTGTCGCAGTACGTTACAAACTGGTAGCACAGCAGATAGAGGTAGCTGAGCGGTATGGTTATAATCAGCGCCGCGCCGAATGAACCTATCGCCGCCAGCACGTTTATTGCCAGAATTGCCACCGCCGAAGAGGCGTAGAAGGAAAATACCGAACCCGACTTTCCGCTTTCGCGCAGTATGGCATAGCCCATTGCCTCGCCCATTTTCTTTTTGCCGCAGATAAGCGCGGGCATCCAGTCGGTGGTGAGCATAAGGCGGAAGCCGACGAGCAGTACCATACACACCACAAACAGCATAAGCGTTATCATCAGCGGTATAATTTCAATCAGCGCCACAAAGAACAGAAGGTATAAAACGCCCACGCATATGACGTCGAAAACAAAGCATATGGGCGCATATATCACCGAATACAGGCTGGCCTTGCCAAGGTTTTTAATCATCGTCATCACAAAGTGCGAATCTGCCTGCATACTCATCTTGTCGTTTATCATCGCGCCCGCCGTGTAGTTGCCCAGCGAGATTAAAAAACCGCGCACGAGAAGGAGCACTACCAGCGCCACCGAGCTTAAAACGAGCGAATCGGGGTTTTCGCCCAGGTATCGCAAAAGCTCTGCAAAACTCTCGCGTATGGCTGTGAAGTGCGTCGCAAGATTGCCCAGCTCGCCGTCCAGCGCTTCGGCAAACATATCTTTGAACGCCGTGGTAAGGTTTATATAAGACGTGACGTCTTCCAGGCTGTTGATGAACGGGATGATTATCGCCGCGCCCAGACCTATGGATATGGCCAGCACTATCAGCTGGTAGACGAGCAGTTTATACGTGACCTTAAAATTGTCTATCAGCACGTTGATTGTATGTTTGAATTTCATAAATTCCTCTTTGTATTCTGCGGTGCGCGGTGCGCCGTCCGCATATTTTTCTGCGTTGAATTATTTTACGGCAAGCCGCAGTCGGTGCGGCAATATGCCGCAATTAACTGCATTTTTCAGTCCAGATAAACTATCTTTTCAACCGCCTTGCCGCCGTGTACCGCAAGGTAGCAGTAGCTGTTGCGGCTGTAACGCGAAAGGTTGCCGGGGTTGATAAGTTTTACGCCGCCTATTTCGTCTGTGCGCGCCTCGTGCGTGTGCCCGTAAAGGGCAACCGTGCAGCCGTTCTTTTCTGCCTCTTCGGCAAGGCGGGCAAGCGTCTGTTTTACCGAATACCTGTGTCCGTGGCACATAAAAATTTTTACGCCCTCAATCCCGACCACTTTTTCGTCGTCGCCCAGCTTGTCCAAATCGCAGTTGCCGTTTATCACTATGGTCTTATTCGGGTATTTCCCGCGGATATATCCGCCGTCGGAAGAGAGGTCGCCGAGGTGTACTATATAATCGCACTCCGAAAACACGCCGTCAAGTTTGTCCAGCGCGGCGCGGTTGCGGTGACTGTCCGATACGATAACAAAAGTTTTCATTAAAAGTTTTTAAGTTTCTCCATCAGGTCTTTGAGGGCGCGCGCCCTGTGCGAAACTCTGTTCTTTTCGCGGGCGGTCGCCTCGCCGAAGCTCTTTTTCAGGTCGTAGGAATAGAACAGGGGGTCGTAGCCGAAGCCGCGCTTTCCGCGCTCTTCCTCGCATATTTCGCCGTCCGTCCTGCCCACGCCGAACAGCGTTCTGCCGCCCGGTATGTAAAGGCATACCGCACACTCGAAGTGCGCCTGGCGGTGGGTGGCCTCCTTCATCTTCTGCAAAAGCAAAGCCCTGTTCGCCGCGTCGCCCTCGCCCGAAAAGCGGGCGGAGTATATCCCCGGCGCGCCGCCCAAAAAATCTACGCACAGACCCGAATCGTCTGCAAGGGCGGGCAAATTCAGCTTTTCGGCCACGGCCTTTGCCTTAATCAGGGCGTTCTCCCTGAACGAAGAGCCGTTTTCTTCGATTTCGCCCCCGAAGCCCGCTTCGCGCATAGGTATCACTTTTGCGCCCTTAAAAATTTTTACAATCTCTTTGATTTTGCCCTCGTTTCCGCTGGCGGCTATAATAGTTTCAAGTTGCATAATGTGCCTTCCTTAAAAGCGCCGATGCGCGGCGCCTCGCGGTGCGTTAGCGGTGCGCACGTTCTGCGCGGCCGTGCCTTGTTTTGGTGCGTGTATTGGCGGCATTGAATGCCCTGACTACATTATATAACAACTTTGCAAAAATGTAAAGAGCTTATTTTTCCCATTTATGGTCGTGAAGTTCGCCGCGCGTTTCCAGCCCCGTAAAGTCCGTCTGCCGCATCGCCTCGTAAACTGCCACCGCGGCGGCGTTTGAAAGGTTTAAACTCCTTGCCTCGCTTATCATCGGAATGCGCACGCACTCGTCGGGGTGGGACAGAAGAAGTTCTTCGTCAAGCCCCTTCGTCTCTTTTCCGAATACCAGAAAATCGCCCTCGCGGTAGTCCGCGTCGGTGTGCCGCTTTCTTGCCTTGGTGGTATAAAAGCGGTAGCGTGCGCCCGGGTACTTTTTTTGCAGCTCCTCAAAATTTTCGTATACGCATACGTGCACCAGGTGCCAGTAATCGAGCCCCGCGCGCTTTAAATATTTATCTGAAATTTCAAAGCCGAGCGGCTTTATAAGGTGAAGGTCGCACCCCGTCGCCGCGCACGTGCGCGCTATGTTGCCCGTATTCTGCGGTATTTCGGGTTCGACAAGTACTATATTGAACATAAGCCTGTCCTCTTTGTGTAAAATTACGCCGCTTTGCGGCGCCTTAATTTTTGCGCCTTGCGGCGGTATATTAAATATTGTAGTGTATTTGCCGCCGTTTTGCAACGCCTTTTGCGCCCGTTAAAAAAGCTGCGCCTCAAATTTTGCCAAAAGCCTTGACAAGCGCCTGCCGCTGTGTTAAAATACTGATAATCAATACTATTAAATTTTATACGGCGCCTTTGAATCACTCACGCGCAAAGAACAAAAAAGGGCGGGCGCCGCTGTGGAAAACTTATGAAAAAACAGAGAAATACCGCGCAGAAGCGGATAATTATGGGCGCCTTGGAGATGGCCGACCACCCCACGGCGACCGAGCTTTACGAACTTGTCCGCGCCGAAAATCCGCGCATAAGCAAGGCCACGGTGTTCAGGGTGCTTTCGCAGTATTCCGAAAACGGAGAGGTGCGCCGCCTGCACATACGCGGCTCTGACGACAGGTACGACGCCACGCTCACGCCGCACGCGCATTTAAGGTGCGCATACTGCGGAAGAATACGCGACGTTATGCTGCCCGAGCTCGAACCCGTTTTCGGCGTGACCGAGGCGGACGGGTTCAGGGTATATTCGGCGGAAGTTGACTTTTTAAGCTGCTGTCCCGACTGCGCTGCGGCGGGTGCGGACAAATATAAAAACTGAATTTCAAAAATTTATGAGAGAACGGGGGATAATATAAATTCGTGTGGCAATATCCCGCAACGAATTGCATAATCTGCCGTAAAAAAATATTAAAATTCAAACGGAGGTTTAAAAATGAAAAGTTTGAAGGGCACAAAGACCGAACAGAATCTTCGCGCGGCATTTTCGGGCGAGAGCGAGGCGCGCAACAAATACACTTACTTTGCGTCTGTGGCTAAAAAAGAGGGCTATAACCAGATAGCCGCCATTTTTGAAGAGACCGCCGCAAACGAAAAGGAACACGCAAAGATGTGGTTCAAACTGCTTGAAGGCATAGGCGACACAAAAGCCAACCTTGTTTCTGCCGCGGGCGGCGAGAATTACGAGTGGACGGAGATGTATCCCGAATTTGCCCGCGTGGCAAGGGAAGAGGGCTTCGATTCCATCGCGACTATGTTCGAGCGCGTTGCCGAAGTTGAAAAGGAACACGAGGAGAGGTATAAAAAACTGCTTGCCAACGTTGAAGGCGGCAAGGTATTCGTACGCGACGACGTTCAGATGTGGCAGTGCACCAACTGCGGAGCAATAGTAATCGGCAAGGAAGCGCCCGAAGTCTGCCCCGTATGCGCTCATCCAAAGGCATACTTCCAGCTCAAACCCACCAACTATTGATTGTCCCGTCCGTGAACCGTGGGGCGTTGCCGCCCCGTTTTGCGGTAGTTTCTTTTTGCCGCGCGGCAGAAAAGTTGCGTGGCGCGGGCTGAAAAAAATTTTTATAATTTAATAAAAATAAGCGGGCGCGCCGTAACGGCGCGCCCGCTTACTCGTTTTATCTGCAAATTCAAAACGGTTCGATATTTTCAAATATTATGTTGTCGGCAACGCGCATTGCGCGGCGCTCCTTTTCCTTGCTGTTCACCGTCCACGCCAGCACCTGAACGCCCCGCTTTTTCTTTTTTGCCACGTATCTGTTAGGAAGGTAGGTGATGTCGTACGATATAAAGTCGGCGTGCATATACCTGTAAAATTTCAGCGTGCGCAGCATATAGTTCAAAAAACTGCGTTTCTTCCTAATCAGCCTGTAAGAGCACAGATATCCCACGGGGTATTCGGCGGTGTGTTCCTTTAAATATTTCACCGCCAGGGGGTGGAACGATTGCAGGGCGACCATATCTTTATACGCATAATTTTCAAGCTCGCGCAAAAGTTCGTCGGCCTGCGCCTCGTTGAACCTGCGCCTGAATTTCAGCTCTATAAGTATGGGCACGCGCCCCGCAACAAGCTCTAAAACCTCGGGCAGCATAGGAATATGCTGTCCGTCTTTCAGCCTGTATTCTTTGAGTTCTTCCGAAGTAAGCTGCTCTGCAACGCCCGGTTTTCCCGTCATCCGCGAAAGGTAACAATCGTGTATCACGCACAGCTTGCCGTCGGCCGTAAGGTGCACGTCCAGCTCTATGCCGTATCCCGCTTCAATCGCCCGCCTGAACGCTTCGAGTGAGTTTTCGCACACGCCGTCGCTGTGCAGACCCCTGTGCGCTATGCGGTAATTTATAAAATTTTCGTTCAGCTTATTCTTTACGATTTCCATATACAGTACTCCCGTAATTTCATCGCGCGTGAAAGCGTTGTGGTTATTTTTTCAGTCGCCGCGCGCCTTTGAATTTTTTATTCAAAAGGTACGTCGGCCTTAATTGGTTGCGGCATATTGCCGCATCAATCGGCATTTTTTTGTTCGCCGCCTGTCGGCGCGTCGTTCATTTCGTCGTCGGGGAACAGTGCGGCCGCGGCCTCGTCGCCGGCGCGCTCCTCCTGCCGGGCGGGCTGCCTCTCGCCCTTTGCCGCATACTTATTAAGCACGCGCATACGCGCAAACAGAAACAATCTGTAAAAGCCGTAGAATGCGAAGAATATGGCCACATATGCCGCATACAGTCCAAGGACGTACAGCACGTTGATTTCGTAGCCCCACAAATTCAGCACGATTACGGGCGGCACTTCGAACGGCAGGGGATTTATCTGCGTGAACGCATAGTTAGGTATTATAATATCGTCGCCTTCCAGCCCCAGCCTTATGGAAAAGCCCGTGACCGCCGCGCTTGCAATGCTGGCGATTACTATTACGCAAAAATAGTATACAAGCGGCACAATGCAGTCTTTTATTCTGAACCTGTACATTCCGAGTGCGGAAGGAAGCACGCACAGCATAAACAGGAATATGTGCGTGAAGCAGAAGTACAGAATGGAGTAACTGCAAAATATTCCGTAGTTCGACATACTGTCTTTGCCGAAGTAGACGAATACCGAAATGGCTCCGCCCGCGTGCACGAAGAACGACGTTGCGTAAAGCACCTTCTTTCTTAAAAATACCGAGAGGGAGGAGATATATACTCCTATATTACATATAAACAGCGGAATGCACGCAAAAACAGTATGGTATACGTTATACCCGTCGCCCATAACCATACTGTCTTTGCTGTGATACTGCAACAAAAGCGCACCCGCCGCGGCGCACAGCCAGCGGCATTGCTCGCCTTTCGGCTTGTTCTTCAAAAAGTAGTAACCGCCGATTGTTGCGCCCGCAAGCGCGGCAATAGCAACAAAGTGCCACACGGTGAAGTTTCTGAACCGAAGGAAGCTGTTTTGCGGAATGAGGTCTATGTCGAAAAAGTTTTCAAACACGTTCAGCGGCACCGCGGCGATTATTGCGGCGGCGAAGTATATAAAGCTGTCTGCCCGCACGGCAAAGCCGTATTCAAAAAACAGCAACGCACACGCGGCAAGCATACAGGCGCCCTCTGTAAAAAACAGCGCCATATGCGCGGCCTTTGGCATAAACAGGTTTATCGAGTTGTAAATCTCCTGCGCACCGCTGTCGGCGGGTTTTGTAACGTCGAAGAAGGAGCCGAACGTGCAGAAAGATATTATCACCGCGACGGGAATTATGTACCTTGCGCTGTCGGCACACCGCCTGTTGCCGAAGAATACCGCTCCCGCAACAAGCAGCAGCCCCGCCTTTTTTATCCACTGCACTGCGGCAAAGGCGCCGAACTCGGCTATTCTGTTGAATATGTAATAATCCGACAGCGTAAAGGTGAGTACCAGCGCCGCGGCAAGCATCACCGCGGCAAACGCCTTTGCGAATGCCGAAGCTGCTTCTTTATTTATATTTATCATAGCTCAATTATACGCGCGCGGGCGCGCGTTGTCAATCGCGCCGCCCTGTAAATAATAGCCGTTTTAGTGCAAAACACGCAAAAAATAAAAGTTAATCGCCTTCGGGTATTGAAATTTGATTCAACACAGAGTATAATTCAATTGGACGTCAGGCGTGCAAATATTTGAATAATTATAATAATTCAATTAAAACTTGTTAAAATTGCAATATTTTGCAAATATAATTTGGTAAAAATATGAAACAGATTTACAATCCCTTTTTGCCGTCTTACGAATACATACCCGACGGCGAGCCGCACGTGTTCGGCGACAGGGTATACCTCTTCGGCAGTCACGACAGGTTCGGCGGAGACAGCTTCTGTATGAACGATTATGTGTGCTGGTCTGCCCCGACCGACGATTTGAAGAGCTGGCGTTTCGAGGGCGTAATTTACAGGCGCGCGCAGGACCCGCTCAACGCAGACGGCAGCCACGCGCTGTTCGCGCCCGACGTGTGCAGAGGACCCGACGGCAGATACTATCTGTATTACGCGCTCGACTTTGTCAGCGTAATATCTGTCGCCGTGTGCGACACCCCTGCCGGCAGATATCAGTTTTACGGCCACGTGCATTTTCCCGACGGGCACGTGCTTTCTTCGCGCGCGGGCGAACCGTACGCCTTTGACCCCGCAGTGCTGTGCGAGGGGGACGAGGTGCGGCTGTATATGGGCTATTGCCCATACCCGCCCCGCCACCTTATGGAGGTGCCCAAAACTTACACTCACGCCTGGGTATACAGGTTGGAAAGTGATATGCTCACCATCCGCGGCGAAGGCATACCGATTGTTCCCTCGTTCTCAAATTCGGCGGGGACGGGCTTTGAAGGGCACGAATTTTTCGAGGCGGCGTCAATCCGCAAGGTGGAGGGCAGGTACTGCTTCATATGGTCGTCATACTACGGGCACGAACTGTGTTACGCCCTGGCGGAAAGGCCCGAAGGCCCTTTTCGCTTCGGCGGCACCATTATTTCCAACGGCGACATAGGCCTTTTCGGCATCGCCGACGAAAATGATTGCAACGGTTACATCGGCAACAACCACGGCTCGGTGGAAAAGATAGGCGGCAGGTGGTACGTATTTTATCACCGCCATACAAACGGCAACAGTTTTTCGCGCCGCGCGTGTGCCGAGCGCATAGAGGTGGAAAAGGACGGCCGAATCCCGCAGGTCGAGATGACGAGCTGCGGTTTAAACGGCGGCCCGCTCGAAGGCGCTGGCAGGTACCCGGCCTACATAGCCTGCATCCTTAAAAGCGCGCAGGGAACTATGCGCGGGGATATCCCGAAAGGCGGCGTTCATCCTTACTTCACCCAGGACGGCGCCGACGGCGAAACGGAGGCAAACGCGCATATCGCCAACGTAAAAGAAGGGGCGGTGTGCGGTTTTAAGTATTTTAAGCCCGCGGGCGCGCATAAAATCAGTATGGAAGTACGCGGCTGCGCCTGCGGCGAATTTATTGTAAGCGACGGCAGGGCCGAGCTTGCCCGCGTCGGCGTGCAGAGTGAGGGTGGAGCGCGCGTTTTCAACGCGCCGTTCAAAGAACCGCAGGGCGTGTATGCGCTTTATTTCAGGTATAACGGCGAGGGCGCCTGCGACTTTATGTGGTTTGAACTTGAATAAAAGGGCGGTCGTTGCCGCGGGCGTGCGCGGCAACCTGTTGCCCGCAACGCGCCGTGCGCGGCGCGTTGCGGGCAGGGCATTCGCCGTGTGTACGTAAAAATTGTTTGCAAACCGCCATATAAAGGCGGGAGCATACGGGCGGCAGCGACGGCGGAAAAAATAGATTGCGCCTTTTGTTGCAATTGCCCGAAAAATAGGTTATAATGAATAAAATGCCGCGTGCGGGAGTGCAATATACCGGTAATCCGCCGCGCTCCACAGCTTTGCGGCACGGTTTTTTTATTTGGGGTTTTATGGATAAAAAATTTACACTTTCAACAGATTCCACTTGCGATTTGTATGCCTCGTTCGTAAAGGAACACGACATCAAGTTCGTAAGTCTTACCTACACAATGGAGGATAAGGGCGGGAACATTATAAGCGGGCTGGATAATTTTACCGAGTATTCGCAGTACGTCGATTTTTATAACAAACTGCGCTCGGGCAGTCTTTCCCGTACCTCTATGCTCAACTACGAAAGCCACCTTTCGCACTTTACCCGCCTTGCCGAAGAGGGGGCCGAAGACGTCGTTCATTTCACCATATCCAGCGGTCTTTCGCCCACGGTCACCGTTGCCGAAAAGGCCGCGGCAGAGGTTAAAAAGAGCTTTCCGAAGTTCAACGTGTATGCGATAGACTCTCTCTCCGCCACCATAGGCCAGGGCGCTCTCGTTAAAGAGGCGCTCAGAATGAGGGACGAGGGAAGGTCTGCCGCCGAGACGGCGGAATACGTAAAGGGTTTGCGCCTTAAAATACAGTATATGATTGCCGTAAACGACCTGTATTATTTAAAGCGCGGCGGCAGGGTTTCGTCCCTTTCGGCGATTGCGGGCACTATGCTTGGCATAAAGCCCATACTCTCCTTTTCAAAGGAGGGCAAGCTCAACGTGATAGACAAGGTGCGCGGAATGCGCCGCGCCTTTGCCTACGCGCTCGACAAGATGGAAAAATTCCCGCCCGTCAAGCAAAACGAGCTGATTTGGGTGGTACATACCGACGCCGAAAACGAGGCCAACGAACTCGCCTCGATGATAGAGGCGAAGGTCGGTTTCAGACCCGACGTAAGCATAATGGGCCCCGTAATCGGTTCGCACGTCGGTCCCGGCGCGGTGGCCGTTTTGTGGAAGTCGGCAACCGAAAGGCAGGACGGCTGAACATTTTAAGGCCTGCCAAAAAACGGCCGTGCCGTAAAATGATTGCTTCAAATTCTTATTACGTAAAAGGGCTACCTTAAATTTTTATGAAGTAAAATATAGCGCCCGCGCGGCTTTTGCCGCGCGGGCGCTTCAATTTTTTTATTGCATTTTATTTTTTGCATTTTGCCGCCTGCGGGAAAAGGCAGATAAATTTCAAATTATTACCTTTAATGTCATTTCGAGCGTAGTTGAGAAATCTCATCGACCGTAGCCTGTGGCTAAGAGATATTTCGACTACGCTCAATAGGACAGTGGGAGTAGTAACGGCTCTGAAATGTGACTTCCGTTTTCCGCAAGCGTAAGCCTTCGTCAAGGCAGCACACTATGCGCTCGCGCACGCGAAACGATAAGGTGTGCCTGTTCTTAAACACCGTTAAACGGGGCATATGTGCCGCCCTTTTTTTAAAATGCGTTGCAGGCGGGCGCTTTAATAAGGCAAATTATTTTATTGACAACATTCTGTCTATAAGGGTGTAGCCCTCGGAGATGAACTTGCCCGTTGCGGCGGCCTCGTCCTCGGTGTATCTCGTTGCGCCGTTTGAAAGGTTTGTTTTACTGCAATACAACAGGTAGGGGACGGGGTCTGAAATGTGCGTCTTTATCGCGCAGGGAGTGGGGTGGTCGGGGCATATCAGCATACAGAAGTCCTCGCCCGCCGCCTTCAACCTCTCCGTCAGCGTCTTAACCACCAGCCCGTCTATCTGCTCTATCGAAAATACTTTGTGCTCAACGTCGCCGTGGTGTCCGCATTCGTCGGGCGCCTCCATATGTATGTATACATAGTCCAGCCCGCCGCAAATAAGCGCGTCGGCGGCCGCTTCGGCCTTGGCCTTGAAGTTGGTGTCGTAGTTGCCCGTGGCACCCTCAACGGGTATGAACTTCATTCCCGCGAGTATGGATATTCCCTTTACCAGGTCCACCGCCGAAATAACGCCGCCCTTCAATCCCGTCTTTTGGGTAAAGTTTTCAAGCATAGGCTTCGTGCCCTCGCCCCACAGCCACAGGCTGTTCGCGGGGTTCTTGCCCGCTTTCACCCTGGCGACGTTCACGGGGTGGTCTTTCAGCAGTTCATAGCTCCTCTTCATAAGGGCAAGGTACCTGTCCGCACACCTGCCCTTGGGAAGATAATCGGTGATTTTTTTGTCCGATATGTCGTGCGGGGGCGTAAGTTCGTGCCCCGTCACCCCGTTTTCCGCGACAAGGCAGTGCCTGTACGAAATACCGGGGTACAGGGTAAAACCGTCGCCGTCCAGCTCCTTTTTAAGGTATTCTATCAGCTCTCTCGCCTCTTTCGTGGTTATTTCGCCCGCAGAATAGTCGGCCATCGTCTTTTCTTCGTAAGCCCCGTCGCCCGCAAGGGTTACAAGGTTGGCGCGCAGGGTAACGTCGGTATCTTTCAGCCCGATGCCCATTGCCACGGCTTCCAGCGGCGAACGCCCCGTGTAATACTTTTTCGGGTTAAACCCCATTACCGACATATTCGCCACGTCGCTTCCCGGTTTGAAACCTTCGGGAACCGTGCGGAACATTCCCTCTTCCGAAAGCGGCGCAAGACTGTCGATGTTGGGCGTGCGCGCATATTCAAGGCAGGTTTTGCCGCCCAGACTTTCTATCTTCCAATCGGCCATTCCGTCGCCTAAAACTACTACATATTTCATATAAAAAACCGTCCTTTTTCAAAGGTTTAAAGCGGCCGCATAACCTGCGTTGTTTGCGGCATATTGCGGGGGCAATACAGTATCGTCAAACTATTTGCGCCGCAGATTGCTTGCCTTTCAAACCCCAATCTGTTTATTTACCGTTCAAATCCCAGTCTATCGGCTGCTTGCCGTGGGAGGTAAGGTAGGCGTTGCACTTTGAAAAGCACCTGCTTCCGAAGAATCCGTTGTACGCCGAAAGGGGGGAAGGGTGTGCGCTTTCTAAAACGAGGTGCCTGCCTCTGTCTATCAGCGCCCGCTTCGAGCGCGCGTTGCCGCCCCACAGAATGAACACCGTGTTCTGCGTGTTCTGGGATATAAGCTCGATAACGCTGTCTGTAAACCACGCCCAGCCGCACTTTGAATGTGAGTTCGCAAGGTGCTCGCGTACGGTTAATGTGGTGTTTAAAAGCAGCACGCCCTCGCGCGCCCACTTGGTAAGGTCGCCGCAGTCCGGCTCGGTTATGCCCAAATCGTCCTTAATCTCTTTGTAGATATTTTTGAGCGACGGCGGCAGGGGCACGCCCGGCTTTACCGAAAAGCACAGCCCGTGCGCCTGGCCAGGTTCGTGGTAGGGGTCCTGCCCCAATATCACAACTTTCAGCTTGTTTAGCGGGGTGAAGCGGAAGCAGTTATACAGGTCGTACATATCGGGGTAGACTATGTAGTGACTGTATTCGTACTTCAAAAATTCGCGTATCTTTTTATACCGCTCGTCCTCAAACAGCGGCTTCAACAGCTCGTCCCAGCCGCCTCCCAGCGCAATCATATTTTTTTCAGCACGGCAAGGTAAGCCGCGCACTCCTTTTTTGCGCCTTCAAGGTCGTGTTCCAGGTAGTTTCCGCACTCCTCGCGCCTGCTCCCGGGAATTTCGGTAAACTGCTGTGCTTTATCAAAGCAGTCTTTCAGCATTTCAAGCACTTCGCCCGCGGATATGCCGTAAGTAAGCAGGTAAAAGCCCGTGCGGCAGCCCATCGGGCCGAAGTAAATTATGCCGTCCTTGTGCTTGCCGTTGCGCAGTATTGTTGCGCCGATGTGCTCTATGGTGTGCAGCGCCTTCTGCTCTATATAATCGCCCGCGTTGGGCTTTTTAAAGCGCAAATCCCAGGTGGTCACGCCGTGGCTTGTGCCGCACTCGTACAGCCCCGGTTCTATAAGGTCGTGATTTTTTGAAAACGAAGGTATTCTCTCCATAATATTTTCCCTTTCAAAGGGCGCCGCGCCCGTTATTTTTTGTTTAAATTCGCGCGTACGTCCGCATATATGCCGCAAATACTGCGCTTCAAGTTGTCGGCGCACAGCGCCGTATTTTTAATGTACTGCTCGGTGGTGCTTCCGCTGCCCGCAACGTCTGATATGGCCTTGAAGGAGTAGAAGGGTATGCCCGCGTGCACGCACGCCTGCGCGATTGCGCCGCCCTCCATATCGCGTATGTCCGCGCCGAAGTCTTCGGTAAGCAGCAAAAAGTCGCGCCTGTCGTCGTTGAACCTGTCGCCCGAGGCGAGCTTTTTAAGGGGGTAGTCCCCCGCCGTGGCAAGGGGTATCCAGCGCTCCTCAAACTCGTTGAGCGTGCCTATTGGCGTGCCGTTTAACTGAACGAGGTCAAAGTCGTACTGGCAGGCGTGGCTTATCGCATATATCGCGCCCACCTGCATCGATTGGTTCAGCGCCCCCGCGACGCCTGCGTTGATTATGGCCTCCGCGCCGAACCTGTCGGCCGCAAGAAAAGCGCCGCACGCGGCGTTCACTTTGCCCACGCCGCACACAATCACGCAAGCCTCTTCGCCGCAGATTGTGCCGAGGTATACCTTTTTGCCGCAAATTTTTTGTTCGCGCACGTCCTGCATATTGGCAAGCACGGGCGCCGCTTCGCTGTCCATAGCTATTACAAAGTTTATCATATAAGCATTATACCAAAAGCCGCGCGCCAAGGCAAATTCCTGCGCGCATTTTAAACTTTTAAAAGTCCCTTGATTTCAAATTCGGCATTCTTCGCGCACAGCGCAATTATTGCGCCCCGCTCATAAAAAAAAGTTATTTTTTCGGGTACGGGACTGCCGCCCGCAAAAAGGTTGCCGCCATAAAATTCAAGATGTTTCAACATATCCCACAGCCGCGCGCCGAGCATTTTAACGTACGCTTCGCGCGCTGTCCAGTGGTGCAGAAAGTCGCTCTCCGAGCTTATTTCCCGCCGCTCTCTGTCGCTGAACGAGCGCAATACTGCGGGGCGAATCTTCCCCGTCGGCACTTCGGCGTCTGTGCCCACGGGTTCGTCCGATACGGCAATCACGCACACGCCGCCGCTGTGCGAAAGGCTGAAATAAGCGGGGTTGCCCAAAGCGTAGGGCTTGCCCTCTTTGGTGCGCGCAAGCGTACATTCTTTTCCCGTATAATTTTTAAGCGCGAGCCGCACGGCGGCCTCGCGCTCTGATTTTTCGCAGAAATATAGGTGTATCATAACATCAGCGACTCTATGTATTCAATCTGCTCTTTGGTTGCAAGGTGCTGGGTAAAGGCGCACGCGCTTCCCGCCGCCGTTGCAAAGTTGAGCGCCGAAAAGTAGTTGCCGGAGGCCAGGTATTCGTGAATAAAGCCCGCAATCATACTGTCACCCGCGCCTACCGAGTTCACAAGCTGGCCGCGCGCCGCGCGCACGTACATAGCCTGGTCGGTTTCGGTAACCATAACGGCGCCGTCGCTTCCCATCGAAACTATAACGTTGCGCGCGCCCTGTTTTTGAAGGGTGCGTGCGCAGGCGGCAATTTCTTTGGTGTTGGGCAGCGTTTTCAGTCCGAATATTTCGCTCAGTTCAAATATGTTCGGCTTTATAAGGAAGGGGCGGTATTTCAGCGTGTTGGTCAGAAGTCCGCCGCAGGCGTCCACAACAACGTTGATGTTTTTTACCGTCTTTATCTTTTTAAGCAGATTTTCGTAAGTTTTGTCGTCGAGCGGAGGGGGCACGCTGCCGCAGATTATCAGCCAGTCGCCGTCCTTCAAAAGCGCTTTAAGCCGCTTGGTAAGGCGCGCCACGTCGTCTTCGGTGACCAGTGCGCCCGTGCCGTTTATGTCCGTTTCGGTGGTGCTCTTAATCTTTACGTTGATGCGGCTCTGCCCTTCAACTTCCAAAAACTCGTGTTCAAGGCCGAGCGCCGAAACCTTTTCGTCTATCGCCCTGCCCGTAAAGCCTGCAACAAAGCCGAGCGCATACGAAGGGTCGCCCAGCTCTTTCAAGGCGAGCGAAACGTTCAGCCCCTTGCCGCCCACAGTTATGTATTCGGTTGAAGTGCGGTTCACTATGCCGCTTTTAAGGTTATTTACTTTTACGTAATAATCCAGCGAAGGATTGAACGTAACCGTGTATATCATCTTTCCTCACCGCCGCAAGGCAAAGCGGGCGTGGCCGCACCGTGTGCAAAGGGCATACTTACCATTTTATTTATCTTCTTTTAACTTTATAATATTTGCGTGCAAAAGTCAATAAAAATTTTGCGTGCGCGCGCAAATTTAATGCGCGCGCACGCCTGCCTTTAAAATTTTGCTTGATTTTTGCCTTAGATTTGCGTATAATAAATTCCGCATAAAGGGGCGCGCAAAAAACGGCGCCCTGCCTTTCGGGCCTGACACAGTTTCGATTGCGGGCAGAGGGCGATGTAAGCATACCAAAGGCTCGTCTTTGTAAAAACGGAAACTTAAATTTAAACGCAGAATCAAAAGATTCCAAAGTTGTTGCCTTCCCTGTAAACAGGGCGGCAGTAGCTTGCGCTGCCTAAATTTGGCAGTCCGTCCTTCGCGCAGTTCCGTCGGGCGCGCGGGGCGTTATTCAGGCGGATAACGGCATAATGCGCCCTGCCGTGCGCATCGTGTTGTAATTTTAACGGTATGCGGCCGTCACTCCCCGTCTGTCGGGAGGGGCGGAGTAAGTTTAAAGGCAGACTAAGTATGTAGAAAGCTCGCGCAAACCCCGTAAGACCAGAGTGCAACTCTCTGCAGGTCCACCAAACGCGACGTATACGCACACTCTGCGTTTACGTCAGAATTAGAAACCG
>ERZ1643246.1776-NODE-1776-length-22532-cov-29.857232_pt1 | contig 22532 bp, 20 predicted proteins | sample MGYA00579265_ERZ1643246 | MGnify/ENA primary metagenome ERZ1643246 (study PRJEB29033, sample SAMEA4952261) | chicken gut metagenome | biome: Broiler Chicken; feature: Gastrointestinal Tract; material: Caecum | place: Ireland | collected 2018 | study: Broiler...
CAGGATTCCCTCACCCCCCTCCAAAAGAAAAGCCCGTCTCCTCTGTTTCCAAAGAAGACGAGCCCATTAAAACCCGTGTTACCACTTCTGTTCATCTGTGCCTCGCAGCACAGACCTCATCAGGTACATTCTTATATTCTGATATACCTTACCGCTGTAACAGGCGGATCCTGTCGCAGCCTTGGCACGATCCTGTGCTTCGGTGCGCCTCTCGGAAGCCATCTTCCCCATATTCCTGTCTGTCTCCTCTCAGCCCAGGGAGACTTCTCTGTGGACACAAAATACAGGTACTCTCTTCGTCACTGTGTTTTTCTATGTGTTATGTTAACATATAGCCTAAAATTTGTAAACACTCTTTTCTGTGAGTTTAAGCGACTGCATATTTTCCAAGGACTTCCTCAAAATGAGGTGCTGTGCCATCATATCTTACATGAAGATTCTGATCGCAGCTCAGGCTTAAAACGCCTAAAATAGATTTTCCATCAACTACAAGACGATCGCTGACAATATCAATGTCAAAGTCGCAGCGGCATGCAGCGCTGACAAACTCTTTCATCTCTTCGATATGATGAAAACATACTTTCTTTTCATTCATATTTACTTCCTCCTAAGTCGTTTCTTATAATCGGGTTTCAATCTATCAGCCCTTAGGATAAAACAAATTTCTCTAAATTTCAACAACTATTTTTATGTTTTTTCTAACTTTTCTTAGCCAGATCCTCGTGCTCCCGGCTCAGTTTTTTCACTATGCCTACAGCTGCCAGAATAGCGATCAGGTTAGGGATCACCATCAGGCCGTTAAACATATCTGACATATTCCATACCAGATCTACTTTCAGAGTAGAACCTATCAGGACAAAGAGCACCACCAGAAAAGCATAAACTCTCACAGCCTTTTTCCCGAAAAGATGACGGACATTTACTTCTCCGAAATAATACCATCCGATTATCGTAGTAAAAGCAAAAAACAGCATACAGACGGCAATAAATGCATTTCCAAAAGATCCATAGGAAGAGTTAAAAGCCGCCTGCGCAAGGGCCGATCCTGTCTCACCTGTGGAAAGAGCCCCTGTAGACAGGATCACCAGGGCCGTAAGGGTCAATATTACAAAAGTATCGATGAAAACACCCATCATGGCAATGATCCCCTGATCCGCCGGATGTTTTACGTCAGCAGTGGCATGGGCGTGAGGGGTAGAACCCATACCTGCCTCATTGGAAAACAGCCCTCTGGCAACGCCGAAACGCATAGCTTTCTGTACTGTGACCCCTGCGGCCCCTCCCAATACGGAAGAAGGCGCAAAAGCTCCCACAAAAATATCGTGAAAGGCCTTGCCCAGACCTTCCAGGTTCATGCCCAGAATGATCACACATCCTACAATATAGATCAGAGCCATCAGAGGGACCACCTTTTCTGTAACTCTGGCGATCCTGTTTATCCCCCCAAGGAAGATCACCCCGGAGATCACAGCAATTATGATTCCCATTATGTAGGGTTTTATCCCGAAAGCAGTATCAAAGGAGCTGCCGATGGAATTAGACTGGACCATATTTCCCATAAATCCCAGGGCCAGGATGATAGCCACTGAAAAGAATCCGGAGAGGAATTTTCCAAATCTGCCTTTAAAGATATATTGTATATAGTATACCGGACCTCCCACAATAGCGCCGTTTTCCTTTTTTCTTGTATACTGGGCCATAACCGCCTCGCCGTAAATTGTGGCCATTCCGAAAAAGGCGCTGACCCACATCCAGAAGATAGCCCCCGGACCGCCTGAGGCAATCGCCGTGGCCGCCCCGGCAATGTTTCCTGTTCCTACCTGGGCCGCGATGGCCGTAGCCAGAGCCTGAAAAGAACTCAGACCCTTTTCTGTGCTTTTTCCATGAAGAGAAAAGTTTCCGAACATCCTCTTCATACCTTCCCCGAATTTTCTCACCTGGATAAACTTCAGGTTTACGGTATAAAAAATCCCTGTTCCCAGAAGCAATACCAGCAGGGCTCCGTCCCATAAAAAGGAATTCACCCGTTCTACGATCTGCGATAAAATTTCCATGTTACAGTCTCCCTCTTTTCTTATTCTTTTTCATGCTTCTCTCTGGAAAAGACAGGGAATAGTGTTTTCCCCTCGATCTTAGGGGACTTGAACATTTTGCGCCCTGCCAGGAGGGCTTTTTGTTCTGCAGAGCAGTCCGGAGAGAACTGTTCTGTAAAATAAAAAAGAGCTACTGCATGATCTCAATGCAATAGCTCTCTGAAGCTTTCTTAACCTGAACCCTTGTCCGGTCTTCTGATCTCACTGTCCTTTTGCCTGAGAGATTCACAGATAATCTTTATCTGCTTACACCTTCGGCACCCTTAACGGGATTCTCCAGAGAGCCATCCAGATACAGTCCTGTTTCCTTTTGGAAACCCCTGAGAGTATTACTCCTTCGGTGGGCCTTCCGGCCTCTTTCCTGCACCCTTCAATTGGCACGATATACAGACGGAACTCACTCCGTCTTTGTAACAACGGTCATCATTATAGCACTTACAGAAACTTTGTCAATGTTCTTTTGTATCTTTTATCGTTTTCGGATATAAAAGATGTTGCTTACCAGGAAACTGCTGTGTTTTTTCACGTAATCCATATATTCCTGGATATCCAGGAAATACTCTTTTCCCCAGGAAGATATCTTCAGATATTTTCCTTCCATAGCAGTGACAGTGACAAAATGAGCCGCCGCCTGGCAGGCGATACTATATTCCTCGCCTTTTTTCACGTAAAAATTCAGTTTATTTTTCCTGCGGAACAGGGAAAGATTCGGCCCTATAGCCAGGATTACCGGAATGTCATGGGTCAGCATAGCCGCTGTCCGGATCCAGATATTCCGCCCCAAGACGCCAAAGGAAACCTTCAGAGGTATCCTGTTTTTGCGGAAATAACGGTTCATTCCCCCAGCCAGAAACCATACCGGCATTCCAAAACCGGGAATTACTGGAAAGTACCGGTGGTACATAGTCCTGACAAGCTCCCGGTATTTCTCCTCTTCCAGGATCCCGCTGTCTTCTTCCTCCTTAAATTCCCTGCCCCGGCAGTATTCTTTACATAAACTTAGATACAGCAGAGTATCCGTTCCCGCGATCACCCCGCAGCCGTATTTTTTCAGGATCTTTCCGGAAAACCAGCCCTGATTTCCCCCATAGGAAAGGCTTCCGTCTTTCATCACTGCCACATAAGGATATTTCAGACGAACTGTTTTCATATTATGTAAACCTCTTGTTTTCTAATTCTATTTCCATCTCTTCCGATATTTTCACAGGGCCGCCCAGCGTGCACCGGAGGATCTCTCCATCTTTTTTATGAACTTCCGCACAGATCTCCCCTCCCGGCTGACGCAGAGTATAAGTAAAAATCCCGTTTTTTTCCTCTCTGGACAGATAAACTGCCGCAGCCATACTGCCGCTGGCACAGCTGCTCTCCCAGATCAGAGAGTCTGTGCTTTCCACATAAACCACCGGGACCATCCTGTTCTCTTCCAGGAACATGATCCCCCATGCTCCGCAGGGGCAGATTTTTCTGGCTTTTCCCAGAACTGTTTCCACAAATTTCCTGTCTCTGGGCTTTCCGGGAACGATCATATGACAGATCCCGTCAAAGCGCACCATACAGAGAACTTCTTCACTGTCTGTCTTCAGCAACTCCATTCCTCTAGGAAGAGGCATATCGATCTGGCTGGTTTCTGCTTCTGTATCTGCGATCACTTTTAACAATCCATCGGATCCGCTGACATCTACCTCCAGCTCCTGCCTCTCTTTCCCGGACTGCTGACACTGGAGATATCCGAAACTTCTGGAAGCGTTCCCGCAGAATTCTCCTCCCATCATTTCCATCCGAAAACCGCCACGGGCCTTCTTTTCTATAAAGCCCACCTGCTCGCCTTTCAGGTCTTTTCTGGCAAGGAGCTGCCTGGCAACAGCCGGATACTTTTCTCTCTCTACAGGAGTCGTCACAAAAATGGTAATATTCCCTGCCGGATCAGCCACACGCACTTTTATCCTCAATGGATCTCCTCCTCTCCGGGTTCCCTGACTCCGGTACTTTTTCAGGCCTTCTAAAAAAATCTCTGTTAATATCATATCATGAATTTTCCATATCGACAATTACCATAAGCTATGATATATATTGTTATATCGAATTTAAATACAGGGGGGATTGTTACCATGCCAAAGAAAGACGCCTCCGTAAATCAGATCACGGAAGGGGTTATATGGAAACAGCTGCTGATCTTTTTCTTTCCCATTATGCTGGGAACCCTTTTTCAGCAGCTTTATAATACGGCAGACGCCGTAGTCGTAGGCCGCTTTGTAGGGACCAAAGCTCTGGCGGCAGTGGGAGGCTCCACCGGTCAGATCACCAACCTGATCGTTAACTTTTTCGTTGCCCTGGCCTCCGGCGCTACTGTTATCATTGCCCGGTATTATGGGGCAAAAAATAAGAAGGACCTTAACGATACTCTTCACACAGCCGCAGCCTTGTCTGTTGTGGGAGGGATCCTTACCACAATTGCAGGAATCGCTCTGGCTCCGGTCCTTCTGAAGATGATGAAAACTCCGGCTGATGTAATGCCGGATTCTGTTACTTATCTGCGGATTTATTTTGCAGGTATTATTTTTGTGTTTATTTATAATGTGGGCTCTGCTATTTTAAGAGCTGTAGGAGATTCTACCAGGCCTCTGTACTTCCTGATCGTCTGCTGCTTTATCAATATCTTTCTGGATATCCTTCTGGTGGTGGGCTTTAATATGGGAGTGGCAGGAGCTGCCATAGCTACAGTGATCTCCCAGGTAGTCAGCGCCATTCTGATCATCCACGCCCTTATGAAGTCTACAGATATGTACCGTCTGGAACCCAGGAAAATACGTTTTCACAAGTTTCTGCTGGTATCCATCATCACCATCGGACTTCCTGCCGGTATCCAGTCTATCATGTATAATATTTCCAATATTATCATCCAGACTTCTCTCAATGATCTGGGAACGGACACTATGGCTGCCTATACTGCTTTTGGCAAGATCGACGCTATCTACTGGATGATCTCCGGAGCCTTCAGTGTTTCCATTATAACTTTCATCGGTCAGAACTACGGCGCAGGCAAATACGACCGTATGAAGAAAAGTGTCAAAGTCTGCCTGCTCCTGGACTTTATTGCTTCCCTGCTGGTCAGCGCCCTGCTGCTGTTTCTGGGACAGTACCTTCTCAAGCTGTTTACTACAGACCCGGAAGTTATCCGGATCGGCATGGAGATCATAAGGATCATCGCGCCCTCTTATGTGCTTTTCATTTTTATTGAGATCCTGTCCAGTGCACTGAGGGGTATGGGCAACGTGCTGGTCCCAATGATCATGACCTGTACCGGCGTGTGTATCCTCAGGATCCTCTGGATCTTCCTGGCAGTGCCTCACTGGCCTGGAGTAAAGACGATCCTGATGAGCTATCCCATTTCCTGGGGACTTACGGCAGTACTTTTTATTGTCTATTATTACTTTGATCAGAAAAAATTTTATAAAACCCATCAATAAGGAGATCTTACTTTATGAATCTGAAATTTAACGGAGATCAGGACCTGATCCGATCCATAGAAGAAGGCAGCCGCCTCCTTTTATCTGAAAAAAAACAGGATGGAACAGCTGCAATGACCTTTTCCCTGGAAAAGGCCCCTGAAGATGCCAGCAGCTCTATAGTAAAAAAAGGCGATACCTGTACTGTCCGCTTCCAGGAGCCGGCCCAGTATTTCCGCCTGTTTAATTATGCCCTTCACCATAACAACGAAGATTTTTCACTGGAAGAAAAGCCCTATTTTGCCAGACGGGGATTTATGCTGGACTGTTCCAGAAATGCTGTGGCTAATCCTGAAAAACTCAGATCCCTGGTCCGCAGGCTGGCAAAAATGGGCATGAACCAGCTTTTCCTCTATATGGAAGATACTTATGAAGTGCCGGGCTATCCCTACTTTGGCACCTACCGGGGCAAGTATACCAGAGAGGAACTTCGGGATCTGGATAAATACTGTGCCCTTTTCGGCATTGAGCTGGTCCCCTGTATCCAGACCCTGGCCCATCTCCACAGTTTTCTCCGCTGGCATAATTCCAGGCCTCTGCGGGATACAGGAGACATTTTAAAAGTGGGTTCCAAGGAAGTCTATACTTTCATCCGCAATCTGCTGGAATCTCTGCGGTCCTGCTTTTCCACCCGGAATATCCATATCGGCATGGACGAAGCCCATATGCTGGGACTGGGAAATTATCTCAGGGAAAACGGCTATGAAGAAAGTTCCGTGATCATCCGCAGACATACGGACAGGGTGCTGGAACTGTGCCAGGAAACTGGCTGGACCCCTATGATGTGGAGTGATATGTATATTACCGCCAACACCGGAGGAGGCTATTATGATGTGAAGGCTTCCACAGACACTTCAGGCTGGGAAAAGCCCCCTAAAGAGCTGGGAATGGTATACTGGGATTATTACAACACCAGAAAGGATATCTACCACAATATGCTCCGGGTCCACAAAGCTCTGTCAGACCGGGTGATCTTTGCCGGCGGGATCTGGAACTGGAACGGGATCTCACCAAACTATGGAAAAGCTTTCTGCTGCAGCCGACTGGCCCTTGAAGCCTGCCGCCAGGAAGGCATACAGGAAGTCTTTGCCACCGGCTGGATGGACAACGGCGCGGAAACTCCCATTGATGCCATTTATCCGGGGCTGGCCGTATTCTCTTTCCTTTGTTTCCATGAGGATCTTTATGAGGAAGAACTGAGTACCTATTTCCGTGACTGTATAGACGCCGAACTGGAGGACTTCCTTCTGCTGGATCTTCTGGATGCTTTGTTTAAAGGCTCAGGGAAAAATCTCACAGCAGACAATCCTTCCAAATATCTGCTGTATCAGGATCCCATGCTGGGAATTTTTGACTATCATCTGAAGGATACAGACACAGAGACTTATTACCGCACACTGGCGGATAAGCTGAAGTCCAAGGCAGAGACACCCGGGGAATATCAGGAATTTTTCCGATTCTACTATTATCTGAGCCTGGTCCTTTCCCGGAAAGCAGACCTGGGGATCCGGATAAAAACCGCTTATGACGCAAAGGACTTATCCACATTAAAAGAAATTTCTGAGGAAGTTATCCCCAATATTATCCGAAATCTGACGGTTATGCACACTTCCAGAGAATCCCTCTGGTTCGCAGATGCCAAGCCTTTCGGCTATGAGCTGCTGGATATCCGTCTGGGAGGAGTAAAAACCCGGCTGGAAAGCTGCCGCCGAAGACTCCAAAGTTTCCTGGAGGGCAAGGTTCAAACCCTGGAAGAACTGGAACAGGAGCGTCTCCCCTACTGGGAACTGGGTGATGCCAAACCTCAGGATCCAAAAGCAGAGTTAAGAGAAAATCTCTGGGATAAGATCATCAGCGGCTGTGATCTGGTGGATACTGTATAAACAACAAATGTCATATCCCGTATACGGACTGTTATTGTATAGAAAAAGGGGAGGGCTTTATGCCCTCTCTTTTCTGTCCATGATCCTGCAGAATATTATGGCCACTCCTGTACTTACTGCGGTAGCCACAATGGCAGGCCCTACAATAGCAGCGGGATTTACACTTCCGTACTGGCTCCTATAAGCAATGATATTTACCGGGATCAGCTGTATAGAAGAAATATTGATAATGAGGAAGGTACACATTTCATTTCCTGCAATCCCTTTTCCTCTGGCCTTTCCCAGCGCTTTTCCCTCTCTTCTGTCTTCCTCCAGATTTCCCAGCTCTTCCATGGCCTTCAGTCCGAAAGGAGTGGCCGCCCAGCCCAGGCCCAGAAAATTAGCGATCATATTGGCGGATATGTACTCCAGAGACCGGTGTTCTTTCGGTATCTGCGGAAATAAAAAATGAAGCAGCGGTCTCATTGCATTGGTAAGGCGATCCACCAGGCCGGCGGCTCTGGCGATCTCCATCAATCCCACCCACATGGCTACGATCCCGGCCATGGTAATGCAAAGAGATACTGCCTCTTCCGCAGAGGAAAGGGCAGCCTCCGTCACTTCATTCATATTTCCTGTGATCCCTCCATATAGGATTCCTACCAGGAGCATGCCGCCCCAGAGATAATTCAGCATAGAGAGCTCCTACTTTTTTATCTTAATTAACTATATGAAGGATTTTCTAATATTATTTAATTCTTTTCTTACTTAATTTCCATGATTGCTTTAACGCACTCATTATCGTTCTGGCAAAATGTCATAGAAACTTTCTATTCTTCCACAGCAGCGCCGGACACAGTCTCTGTCTGCCCGTTCTCTTCCTGGTCTTTGTCCAGAGATGACTGGATCTGGGCCGCCTCTGTGCCATACTGTTCTGCCAGACCCTGGCTGTACTTTTCCACACGTTCGATAATGGCCTCTCCAAGTTCTCCCTCCACAGGGGTAGGCTGATAGTCGTTCACTCCCTGAGCCCAGGACCCGGAAATTTTCACTGGAACCACATTGGTCACATTATCTTCTGTCAGTTCTCCGTCTTCCAGAGTAAACGTCTGCTGGAAGATCATAGCGTCCATATCGTTTGGCCCGGAATTTCCTCCAAAGCAGAAATTACCCAGACTGTAGACAATATTCTTTCCTTTATAAGTCTCGATCCCCTGGAGCACATGAGGATGATGTCCCAGGACCAGGTCTGCGCCGTGATCTATAGCTGAATGGGCCAGATCCACCTGGATCTCATTTGGGATATTTTCCCGCTCGGTTCCCCAGTGAAAAGAGGCAATAATGATCTGAGCGCCCTGTTCCTGAAGACTCTGGATATTCTTGATCATCTCTTCCTCGCATCCCATATGATCTGCCAGTTCGTAAGTTCCCAGAAGGCCTACTTTTATTCCCTTTATATCCATGACCGCAGTCCTGTCATAGCCGAAAGTAGTGATCCCGGCGTCTTCCAGAGCCTGTATGGTGTCCGTATAGCTTTTCTCGCCATAATCATGACTGTGATTGTTAGCCAGATTAGCTGCTTCCACAGAACCTTCTGTCAGGATCTGTGTGTACTCCTCGTCTCCCTTAAAGGCATAAAGTTTTGCCTCTCTGGCTGTTTCCTGAGTAAGAGTGCCTTCCATATTCACGATCGTCAGATCATCTTTAGAAAAGACCGGGAGCACTTTCTGAAAAAAATATCCCGGATCCTGGACTTCCTCGTATTTTGCCGGAAGACTGGTAGCATAATAAAAGTTTTCATCTGTTCCCAGAGTACAGTCTCCTGCTGCACTAATGGTAAGGCTGACTTTCTCCGGCTCTTTTTCCCGGGCTTTCTGGGCCTGTTCCTGTTTTTCCATTTTCTCTGTCCGGGCTTTTTCCGCAGCACTGCCGGCTATTCCCCGTACTGCCAGCACCAGGATCAGCAGAAGCAGGATCCCAGCTGCTCCTCCTCCCAGGATCATTTTCTGCCTGCGGACCTGGCGGCGGCGCATTTCTATTTTTCTCTCCCGTTCCCTCTGTCTTTTTCTTCCGTTCTCCTCCATAGTTTATCTCCCGTAATCGTTCACACCGGATTCAGGATTCCTGAAGCAGGATCTGGTAAATATCCCGTTTGCTCACGCCCCGGTCTTTTGCCACCTGCTTCATAGCCTCCTTCTTCTCCATACCCTGGTCCAGATACAGTTCCATGTGCTCTGCCACAGACATATCCTCCCATTTTTTTCTCTCTTCTTTAACGATCTCTTCTCTGGACTTTCCTTCCAGCACCAGAACGCACTCCCCTTTGGGCGGATTGTCCTGATACCATTTCCAGGCTTCCTCTAAAGTTCCTTTAAAAACCGTTTCATGTTTTTTGGTCAGTTCCCTGCACACCGCGATCTTCCGGTTTCCCAGCTCATGAAAAAGCTCTTCCAATGTCTTTACCAGACGATGGGGAGCTTCATAAAGGATCAGGGTCCTGGTGTCTGTCTTCATCTCTTCCAGGATCGCCCTCCGCTCCTTTTTCTCCTGAGGCAGAAAAGCCTCGAATGAAAACCGCCGTGCAGGCAGGCCGGACATGGTAAGGGCCGTGATACAGGCTGCCGGTCCGGGAACTGAGGTCACCGGTATTCCCGCTTCCCAGCACATAGCCACCAGCTCTTCCCCCGGATCTGAAATCCCCGGAGTTCCCGCATCGGTGATCAGGGCTACCTGTTTTCCTTCTTCCATCTGGCTTACCAGCCATCTTCCCTTATCGTATTTATTATATTCGTGATAACTGGTCATAGGGGTCCTGATCTCAAAGTGATTCAGAAGCTTTCGGCTGTTCCTGGTATCCTCTGCCGCGATCAGATCCGCTTCCTTCAGCACCCGCAGCACCCGGAAGGTGATGTCCTCCAGGTTGCCGATAGGGGTTGCACATAAATACAGCTGTCCCTTCATTTCTTCCACTCCTGTCCGTAAATATCCAAAACCTCCCTGGTATATACGCCGGGAGCTTCATAAACGATCAGAGGCTTTTCCACCGTCATCCTGGAACGGCCGCCTCTCATGCCCTCTATAAGTACCAGATTCGGTTCCTTATCCACATATGGGTGGACCAGACGCATCCTCTTAGGTTCTATCTTATAATGGATCATAGCCGAAAGGATCTCTGCCAGCCGGAAGGGCCGGTGTACCATGTAAAACCTCCCCTTTGGCCGGAGGACCCTGGCCCCCTGCTCTAAAATATCCTCCAGGGTGCACAATGTCTCATGACGGGCAATGGTCTTTGCCTGATTTTCTCCCGTAAGCCCATGGCTGCCGATCATATAGGGAGGATTGGTCACAACCACGTCAAAAGAAGAACCTCCGTATATCCGGGAAGCTTCTTTAATGTCTCCCAGGGTAATGGAAATATCCTCCTCCAGATGGTTATAAGCCACGCTCCTTTTGGCCATTTCCGCGCTTTCCGGCTGTATTTCCAGACCTGTATACTTTCCCTGGGGATACCTTGCTTTTAATAAAATAGGGACGATCCCTGTGCCCGTCCCCATGTCCAGCGCTTTCTCTCCCGGTCTGACTTTGGCATACCAGGAAAGAAGCACCGCATCAATGCCAAAACAGAACTGCGAAGGGTTCTGTATCAGCATATATCCGTTCTGGAGGTCATCCAGCCTCTCATTCTCTCTGATCAGTCTGTTCTCTTCCATGAATGGATGATCCTTTCTCCTATTTATCCTTTTCCAGTTCTTTTAAAGCCTTCATCTCTTCATCGCTGACTTTTACCTTTTTCTGTCTGGACTTAAATTTCAGCTCCGAAGCCTGATACTCTCTGACTTCCTTTTCATCATCTACATCCACGACCACCTTTACCAGCTGGCGGAGGACATTGACACTTTGTACCTCTCCCTTCAGCCCTTCAGGAGTGGTCACCTTATCTCCTGTGTTAGGCAGCTTTTTGTTCAGCTCCTCATAGGTCTCTTCTTCGTTTTTCAGACAGCACATCAGTCTGCCGCAGACTCCGGATATCTTGGATGGATTCAGAGACAGATTCTGCTCCTTTGCCATCTTGATAGAAACCGGGGCGAATTCTGAGAGGTAGGTATGACAGCATAATTCTCTTCCGCAGATACCGATGCCTCCCAGGATCTTGGTCTCGTCTCTGACGCCGATCTGGCGCAGCTCGATCCTGGTCTTGAATACTGCTGCCAGATCCTTTACCAGCTCACGGAAATCAATCCTGCCGTCGGCAGTAAAGTAAAACAGGATCTTATTATTATCAAAGGTATATTCTACGTCGATCAGCTTCATTTCCAGTCCATGTTCCCGGATCTTCTTCTGGCAGATCTTGTAAGCTTCCTTCTCTTTTTTCCGATTAGTCTCTTCCTTCTTATCGTCCTGGGGATTGGCGATCCGGATCACTTCCTTCAGAGGCTGGACTACTTTTTCCTCCTTTACATCTCTGGGAGGCAGCACCACATTTCCGTACTCGACCCCTCTGGCAGTTTCCACGATCACATGGTCGCCCGCTTTGATCTCCAGGTTCTTTGGTGAAAAATAATATATCTTTCCTACGTTTCGAAATCTTACTCCAATTACTCTTATCATGTCAGTTCTCCCTGATTGTCAGGAACAAAAGCTCCATAGTCAGCTCAAAATTCACATTTGCCTGAAGCCGCACTTTTGCGGTCTCAATAGCTTTGATAATATTTTCCAGGCCTTCATAAGAACTTTTGTCCGCGCGATTTTTTATGTCCTTATACTCCTGTCTGAATACCAGACCATCTATCTCATGGGTAGCTTTAAACATCAGCACATCCCTGAACCATACCAGAAACAGATCCAGGTATTCATAAATAGTATGTTTCTCTTCTGACAGAGTCCTGATGGCGTCTACCATCTCATAGACCTCCATATCCTTGCTTTTCTTCAGGATCCTGAGCGCCGCCTCCATCATCTGAGAAAAATCCTCTGCCGTAGCGATCTGTTTTGCTTTTCCTACATTTCCCTGAGCAAAAGCCACGCTGATATCTGCCTGATAATCCGGAACATGAAGATCTTCCATGAGATACTGCCGGATCACTTCATCCCGCACCGGCTTAAAATTCAGAGTCACACACCGGGAAGAAATAGTAGGCAGAAGAGAGCCTCCGTTGTTCACCAGGAGAAGGATCACCGCATAGGCGGGAGGCTCCTCTATGGTCTTCAGCAGAGCATTCTGAGCCTGCACCGTCATCTTCTCCGCTTCATCTACAATGTATATTTTATAGGGACCGGTATATGGCTTGATGGCCACATCCCCGATCAGCTGTTCCCTGATATCCTCAATACCGATAGAGTTGGGTTTCTCGTGGGTCACGTAAATAATGTCCGGATGATTCCGGTTCATGGCTTTTTTACAGGAACTGCACTGCAGACATGGTTCTTTTCCGTGTTTCTCGCACTGCAATGTCATGGCAAAGATCTTTGCCAGAAGCTTTTTGCCGCTTCCCTTCTCTCCTGCAAAAATATAGGAATGGGAAACCTTGTCCATAGCCGCAGCATTCTGTAAATGTTTGATCACTTCTTCATGTCCTAATACTTTTTCCATTTCCTGCATTGCAATCCACCTCAATTCCTGCTTTAAATCTGCATTTCTATCTATGATAACACAAAGCAGCGAGCCATGTGAATATTTATATTCCTTTGGCAACTGCCGATGATACTAGTGTACCACACATTTCTTGTTTACTGCAACTTTTGTATACAGTTTTTCAGCTCATTTACACAGCTTTCCAGGTCAATATTCCGGAAACGCTTTACAATCCCGGCCTTTTTCAGATTCTCTTCGGAAAAATCCTCCTCGTCTGCCAGAAACCTCCTGCACATCTCCGCATATTTTGGTTCCGGCTGAAGCTCTTCTCTGCGGATGGCCCGTTTCAGCCGCTCTCCGTCTTCCACTTCTATATAAAGTGGACACAGATTCTCCTCCCCGAAATATTCCTTCATATGGATATAAGATTCCAGAGTTCCGATCCCCAGATAATTTTTCTTTTCCAGTTCGATCTGACCGTCATCAGCAGTAAAATAGATCCAGGGACCGTAGACGGTCTGATAGGTCCTGGCTTCAATGATCTTTCCAAGCTTCTCATATTCCCGGAAGGTTTCCTCTTTTACAAAATAGTACTCTCTTCCCGGCTGTTCCCCCTGGCGCATAGGCCTGGTAGTGTAAAGGATAATATTCCTCAGTTCCAGTTCCTTATCCTCCAGGAGTCTTCTGTATATGGTGTCCTTTCCCGATGAACTTTTTCCCATAATATAAAATATTTTTCCCATTTTTTTCCTCTTTATTTCCCTGGCAGCAAATCCCACAGGACTACCGGCTCGCCGCCATATCTATTATATCTTAACTGTTTTTATTTTTTTCATACTGTAATCTGAAAGCCCCTGAAGCTCCAGTCCCTGCTCCTGCCAGAGACCGGCCCTCTGTATAAACTCCCGGCTGATCTCCTCTCCGGGGGCCAGAATGGGGATTCCCGGGGGATACAGATAGGCAAACTCCCCGGATATCTCTCCGGCGCTGTGCTCCAGATCTCTTTCTTCCATCTCTGATTCCATAGCCCGGGCTATGGTCATCTCCTGTCTGGGCCGGAGTTCTTCCGGATATTTTTCAAAAGAAGGGATGATCTTTCTATGAATTCCTGCTTTTGTGCGATACGCCTGATCAAGTCCGGAATCTATGGCCTCCAGAGCCTGTATCAGTCTCTCAAATCCTTCTTCTGTATCCATAACACTGGTAAGGGCCAGCACATATCCCGGCGCTTCCATTTCCATCTCCAGCCCGTATTTTTCCCTCAGGATCCTGTGAAGGACCGGGCCTTCTGCACCTGTTCCGGCATCGGATATCAGGATCTTAGACAGGTCCAGATCAAAAATATCCCCCTGACCCCGGATCTCTTTTCCCGGCAGATAAAGGTTTTTCATCTGCCGCAGTTTTCTTCTGCACTGTTCCAGCCGGAAAACATATCCGTCAAAAGCCTTTTTCCCTTCTTCTTCCAGATAACGGAGACAGGCGGTCATAGAAGCCATAAGTACATAGGAAGGGCTGCTGGTCTGATAGATTCCCAGAAAACGCTCCAGTCTTTCCCCGGACACCAGGTCAGACTGCCTGTGGATCACCGCAGTCTGAGTCAGGGAGGGTAATGTTTTATGTAAACTCTGGATCACCAGATCTCCTCCCAGGTAAAGGGCAGACTTTGGAAAACTCCCGTGAAAAGGCAGATGTGCTCCATGAGCCTCGTCCACAATAAGGGGAATGCCATATCTGTGAGCTGCCTGTGCGATCTTTTCTACATCGGACAGGATCCCGTCATAGGTGGGAGAGGTGATCAGTACCGCCTGGATATCCCGGTGTTTCTCTAAAGCAATCTCCACATCTTCCGGGGAGATTCCTCCATTAAGCCCCAGACTCATCTCCCGGGATGGATAAAGGTATACTGTCTTAAGCTGTCTTAAATAGGCGGCGTGATAAACTGCTTTATGACAATTTCGCGCCATAAGGATCTTCCCCCCAGGACTGGTGCAGGCGGACACTGCCGCCAGGATCCCGGCGGTGCTCCCATTGATCAGGAACCAGGTCTGCTCTGCCCGGAATATCCTGGCCGCATATTCCTGGGCTTCCTTCAGGATCCCCTCTGCATGGTGGAGATTGTCAAATCCTGTGATCTCTGTAATGTCTTCTTTCCAGGGATCTGTCAGATAGGGAGTCACTGCCTGTCTTTTATGACCGGGCATATGAAAAGGATACGTCTGCCCTCTTCCGTACTGATATAGTTCCCGATCCAGATATTTTCCCATCTCCTTCATCCTAAAGCTCCTTTTACTTTCTTTTTCTCCTTTTCGTCCATAGACGAAAAAGTATCCTGATTTTTCTCATTATACTATAAAAAGAAAAAGAGGCAAAGCCCGGGATTTTCATTTGACTTTGCCCCTCTCACCTATACAGAAATAGTTATTGATCTTTACACTTTAAACCGGTATCCCACACCCCAGATAGTTTCAATATACTGAGGCTTTGCCGTGTTAAACTCGATCTTTTCCCGGATCTTCTTGATATGGACCGTCACTGTAGCGATATCGCCGATCGATTCCATATCCCAGATTTCCTTAAACAGTTCGTCTTTGGTAAAAACACGGTTGGGGTTCTGGGCAAGGAAAGTAAGAAGGTCGAATTCTTTGGTGGTGAAATTCTTCTCTTCTCCGTTTACCCATACACGTCTGGCAGTCTTGTCGATCTTCAGACCCCGGATCTCGATCACATCATTCTCCTGAACACCGGTTCCGATAAGGCGCTCATATCTTGCCAGATGGGCCTTTACTCTCGCCACCAGCTCGCTGGGGCTGAAAGGTTTTGTCATGTAGTCGTCTGCTCCCAGGCCCAATCCGCGGATCTTGTCAATATCATCCTTCTTGGCAGATACCATGATGATCGGGGTATTCTTCTGATTGCGGATCTCCCGGCAGATTTCAAAGCCGTCTACCTCGGGAAGCATTAAGTCCAGGATAAACAGATCGAAGTCCTCTTCCAGGGCTCTCTTCAGTCCTACGTCTCCTCTATGTTCGATCTCTACCTCAAAACCGCTGAGTTCCAGATAATCCTTCTCCAGATCCGCAATGGCTTCTTCGTCTTCAATAATTAAAATCTTACTCATTTACCGGTACCTCCTGATATTTTCTAAGGACAAAGTACATAACTGTCCCGATATTTTCCTTGCTTGTGGCCCACACCTTGCCTCCGTGGTCCTCCATGATCTTCTTTACGATAGAGAGTCCTATGCCGCTTCCTCCCTGGGAAGAATTTCTGGAAGCGTCTGTGCGGTAAAAACGGTCAAAGATGTTGGGCAGATCTCTGGCCGCGATCCCTTTTCCATTGTCCTCCAGTTCCACCTGGATAAAGTCTCCCACATCTTTTACCCTGAGATTGATCCGCTTAGTCCTTCCCGGAGCCATATATTTCAGGGAATTGCTGACAATATTATTTACTACTCTCTTGATCTGCTCTGCGTCTGCAATAACCATAACTTCCGGCTCCACATAATTGGAATAGGAGAAATCCACACCTTTTGCTTCCAGTTCCACACTGAGATCTTCCGCGCAGTCATCAAAGAAATCTGTCACGGAAATCTTGTTAAAGGTATAGGGGATCCGGTTGGTATCCATCTTGGAATAAAAGGTCAGCTCATTGATCAGGCGATCCATATCATTGGCCTTTGTATATATAGTTTTAATATAGCGTTCCTGCTTCTCCGGGGTATTGGCCACCCCGTCCATGATCCCTTCCACATATCCCTTAATGGCGGTGATAGGTGTTTTCAGATCATGGGAAATATTGCTGATCAGCTCCTTACTCTCCTTGTCAAAGGCTACCTTTTCCTCAGCATTTTCCTTCAGTCTCTGACGCATATCCTCAAAGTCCTGACATAGATCCGCGATCTCGCTGACGCCCTCTGTGGTCACGGAAAAGTTCAGATCCCCTTCCTTGATCTTCCGGGTAGCCATCCGCAGCTTATCCAGCGGCGCGATCACTCCCCGGTAGATCCACCATGTAAGCCATAAGGCTGTGATCGCCAGGATCAGGATCACGGTAATGATCATAGTTTCCATAAGGTTCCGAAGCTGGGGAAGCGTCTCAAGGGCATTAGAAACGATATAGACATTCCCTTCCTGGATAGCCGCCGTTGAAAAATTGATCTGCTTTACCAGAGACTGGACTCTGTCCCCCAGATACACTCTGTCGCTGATATCCGCGTCATCTCCCTGATAGATATTATCCAGCTTCTCGATCAGCTCGCTGGGATAATTGTCGCAGCCAAAATAAGTGATCCTGCCGTTTTCCCGCACCAGGAGATAGGAATTGCTGTCTTCCAGTTCTTTATTCATCTCCTCCAGATACTGTACATCTGTAAAACGGTCCGGATCATCCTGGGCGGTCTTTTCCAGCTCTTCCGCCGCCTTATTCGTCAGATGAGCCACTACCTCCGCCGTATTGGCAAGGGTCTCGTAAGTGGGATCTTCTATCCCATACTGTTTTTCGATCAGGCCCAGCTGGTAATGGCTGAGAGCCCAGAATGCCAGAACAGTAAAGATCACAGGCTCGAGCACAATAATGAAAAATGAAATGATGATTCTTGTCTTTAGCTTCATATATGTTCCTGCCTCTTATTTATCTTTGTCCATTATAGCATAATTTTTTTCTTTTTCCTCTAAAGAAAAAGGTGCTAAATCTAAACTTTCTATAAAAAATACCAGGAAATACTTTGACTTTCCGGTAAAACCCCTCTAAAATGATGGTGTCCGTATTAACGGTATAAGAATCTAAGTGTGAAAAGGACAGAACATGTTTATTGATAAAGACCGATTACTTTCAAAATTAAATAAACTCTATGAGACCCGCATGCCCTGCTGTGTCTCTCTCTATTCCTATCCCGGAGAGGGAAGATCACGCCTGCTCCAGGAATTTCTGAAAGGAAAAAGAGGACTTTTCTATAAAGCCTCCTGTGTGCCCTGGCAGGAAAATTTCCGGCTGCTGCGGGATCTGTGCTTACGTGAACTTGGGGAAAATTTTGCCCAGGTTACCAAGACTTCCGGACTGATAAAAGCCCTGAAAAAGGCTTCTCTTACAGAACCGCTGATACTGGTGCTGGAAGATTTCCAGTATCTCTCCGGACAGAACCGCCGCCTTGCCTCCCAGCTTCTCGCATTGGAACAAGAAGCCCCTTCCTGCAGGCTCTTTGTAATTTTATGTAAACCTTCCAGTCTTTGGGAAAAAGAATCCCCCAGGGAAGAGCAGGCTTTTCGTCTTAGAAATTTCAACTTTTTTGAAACCTGCCGTCTGTATCCGGACCTTTCTCTCAGGGATCAATTACTGCTGTACAGCGTTACCGGAGGCAATCCCGGACTCCTGGAATACTTTTCACCGGAATTTTCCGTCTGCGATAATCTGGAAAAACTGTTTTTCCAGGAAAAAGGCAGTCTGTACCGTCTGGTTCCCGGAAAACTCCAAAGACATTATGGGAATTCTCCCCTTATGGGCGGGATCCTGACTGCCATTGGTTCTACTCCCCGGCACCTTCAGGAAATCTGTGACAGAACAGAGCTCACTCCCAGTGCCGCCAGCAGTCTCCTGTCTTCTCTGGAAAAGCATGGGATGACTGAAAAGCTGGTCCCTGTTACCGAACCATCTTCCAGCCGCCGGGCTTTATACAGAATTTCGGACAGCGCTTTCCGCTTCTGGTATACCTGCATCTATCCCTTCCAGGGAGAGATCGAAACAGGAAAAGGCAGGGAAATCTTCCAAAAGCAGGTGCTTCCCGGTTTTTCTGTCTATTTAAAAGCTGCCTTTGAAGATATCTGCCGGGATTTTCTCCGCCTGGAACAAAGCCGGGGAGAAACGCCCTTCCCATTGGAACAGGTAGGTATGTGGTGGGGACAGCATCCCACTAAAAAGCGTACAGAATACATTCCCATCGCTGCCGCAGGAAAGAAACAGATCCTCCTGGGCGCCTGTTTTCTCACAGAAGACTGGCTGGATGCAGATGCCCTTTCCAGTCTTCAGAAACATGCCGGACTTTTTCCTGACAGGGAAAAATGGTACTATCTTTTCTCTACTTCTGATTTTGTGTCAGGGTTTGAGGCTATTTCCGGCAGCCATGTCCGCATATTCCGTTTAGAGGATATGTGCCGTACCATGAACGATCTATGATTTGCATTTTCCTGATATTACTTTGCTTATGTTTTTATGGCATTGCATTTGCACATTTACAGTTTGTTTTTGCCAGATATTTCCAATGCTATAGTGTAGCAAAAAGGAGATTGGCAATGACAGAAGATAAGCGTCTGAAACAGCTCCGGGAACTGGGGCTTACCATTTCCTATTACCGCAAATTAAAAGGCCTGACTCAGGGACAGCTGGCTTCCCTGGTGGGCTTAAGCAGGACCCATATCAGCAATATCGAAGCACCAAATATCAAAACATCCATATCTCTGGACAGTCTTCTGGATATTGCTGAGGCTCTGGGCATACCGGTAAAGGATCTGTTTGATTTCAGAGGAATTTAAAAAGCGGGGAGCTGTCGCATTAATCAAAATCGAGAATATTTAAATATTCCTGAAATATGACTAATGCGGCAGCTCCCCGCTTTTTTCTTCTATTTTGCAGGATTGTGGGAGCGCGAAGTGCGGAACAATCCGCAGGTATCATAGTTGGGGTCTTTTGACCCCAACATCATTTTACTGTTCCAGATATTTTTTCAGGGTATCTACTCTGTCCAGTTTCTCCCAGGGCAGATCCAGATCATTTCTTCCGAAATGTCCATATGCGGCTGTTTGTTTATAGATCGGACGGCGCAGATCCAGCATTTTGATGATCCCTGCCGGTCTCAGATCGAAGTTCTCCCGGATGATTTCTACCAGACGGTTATCGGAAAGCTTTCCTGTACCAAAGGTATCCACCATAATTGAAGTAGGATGTGCAACGCCGATCGCATAGGACAACTGGATCTCGCATTTCTTTGCCAGGCCTGCTGCCACCAGATTCTTTGCCACATACCGGGCTGCGTAAGCTGCGGAACGGTCTACCTTGGTGCAATCCTTTCCTGAGAAGGCTCCGCCGCCATGACGGGCATATCCGCCGTAAGTATCCACAATGATCTTACGTCCTGTCAGACCGCTGTCTCCATGAGGTCCGCCGATAACGAAACGGCCTGTGGGATTAATAAAGAATTTTGTATTTTCATCAACCATATCCTTTGGCAGGATAGGATCAAAGACATATTTCTTAATATCTTCATGGATCTGTTCCTGAGTCACTTCCGGATCGTGCTGGGTAGAAAGCACTACCGCATCCAGACGTACAGGTCTGTCATTTTCATCATATTCTACCGTTACCTGTGTCTTTCCGTCCGGTCTTAAATAGGTCAGAGTGCCGTCTTTGCGGACTTTTGTCAGCTGTCTTGCCAGCTTATGAGCCAGAGCGATAGGATAAGGCATATATTCTTCTGTCTCGTCTGTAGCGAAACCGAACATCATACCCTGGTCGCCGGCGCCGATAGCGTCCAGCTCTTCCTCGGACATTTTATGCTCTTTTGCCTCTAATGCCTTGTCCACACCCAGTGCAATATCCGCAGACTGCTCGTCAATGGTAGTGATCACACCGCAGGTGTCTGCGTCAAAACCATATTTTGCTCTTGTATATCCGATCTCTCTTACAGTGTCCCGGACAATCTTGGGGATATCCACATAGGCTTTCGTGGTGATCTCTCCCATGACCATGACCATTCCTGTAGTGGTGGCTGTCTCGCAGGCCACGCGGCTCATAGGATCTTTTTCCATAAGGGCATCCAGGATGGCGTCAGAAATGGCGTCGCACATTTTATCCGGATGGCCTTCTGTAACAGATTCTGATGTAAATAATCTTTTTTCCATGTTGTTCTCCTTTCATTTATCTTTCGCCCATTCAGGGAAACTGATGTATTCTGCCATAGGAAAGGGCCCGCATAAGCGGACCCACATATGATACAATATGAATCCTCTTATTGTTCGATTTATTCGCTCAGGTTGGCACCTTCCGCATAGCGGGGTTGCCGTGACTTCACAGTTCCTATGTAACTCCATCACTCTGAATAAGAGAAATAATATCCTTTGTTCAATTTTCGAATACTACATTAACGCTTTTTCCTCTCTGCGTCAAGTACTATTTTTCATCCAACCCGAAGCTGGAATTTTTTAATCTCTTTCTCACTGGACACTTTTTCGATCTCTGCGCCCAGCGCTCTCAGCTTTTCTTCAAAACGCTCATATCCTCTCTGGATATATACGATATCGTCTACAATGGTTATCCCTTCTGCTGCAAGTCCGGCGATGACCAGGGCAGCCCCTGCACGAAGGTCCGGAGCACTGACCTGGGCTCCGGTCAGCTTTTCCACCCCATTGACAATGGCAGTGTTGCCTTCTACCTTGATATCTGCGCCCATACGCACCAGCTCAGCCGCATATTTGAAACGGTTTTCAAAAATACTTTCTGTAATGATACTTGTCCCTTCCGCCAGAGTCAGAGCCACTGCAAACTGGGGCTGCATATCTGTAGGATATCCAGGATACGGCATAGTCTTTACATTGGTCCGTTTCAGCCGTTTATTGGCAACTACACGGACGGCGTCGTCAAATTCCTCTACCTGACATCCGATTTCTTCAAGTTTCGCAGTAGTTGCCTCCAGATGCTTGGGAATGACATTTTTCACCATAACATCACCCATAGTAGCAGCAGCGGCGCACATAAAGGTTCCCGCTTCAATCTGATCCGGAATAATGGAATAGCTGGTACCATGAAGTTTTTCCACTCCTCTGATACGGATCACATCAGTACCTGCTCCCTTGATATTAGCGCCCATACTGTTCAGGAAGTTGGCTACGTCTACTACATGAGGCTCTTTGGCCGCATTTTCAATAGTGGTATTTCCGTTTGCCATAGCTGCTGCCATCATGATATTGATCGTAGCCCCTACAGAAACCATGTCCAGGAAAATATGTTTTCCTCTCAATTCCTCTGCCTTAGCCACTACAGCTCCGTGGATAATATCCACAGATGCGCCCAGAGCACGAAATCCCTTCAGATGCTGGTCAATAGGACGGCTGCCGATGTTGCAGCCTCCCGGAAGAGGGACCTCTGCATTTTTATATTTGCCAAGAAGAGCTCCTAAAAGATAATAGGAAGCCCGGATCTTCTTTATATATTCATACTCGACAGTAATATTTCCAATTGTAGCTCCTACGATCCTTACTTCTGTAGGACTGATACGGTCCACAGTAGCACCGATCTCTCTGATAGCTTCCAGCAGAACATTGATGTCCCGCACATCCGGCAGATTCTCGATATGCACAGCCTCGTCTGTCATGATCGCTGCTGCCAGGATAGCCAGAGCCGCGTTCTTTGCGCCGCCTATCTCTACTTCTCCCACTAAAGGATTTCCGCCTTTGATAATATACTGTTCCATATACACACCTCTTATTTTGGCTTATGCCTGTCTATATTTAAC
>ERZ1643246.1778-NODE-1778-length-22511-cov-5.257303_pt1 | contig 22511 bp, 18 predicted proteins | sample MGYA00579265_ERZ1643246 | MGnify/ENA primary metagenome ERZ1643246 (study PRJEB29033, sample SAMEA4952261) | chicken gut metagenome | biome: Broiler Chicken; feature: Gastrointestinal Tract; material: Caecum | place: Ireland | collected 2018 | study: Broiler...
TGTCCAGACAGTCGTTTACACTGTTGAAGTACTTATGGTTTCCGTATACAATCAGGTGCTATCATGGATTGCATTTCATACAACTCATATAAAATCAACATTGAGAGCATCTATCCATCGAAAGACTTTTCCATGAGAGAAGTATATAGCTTGGATCCAGCTCAGGTTGAATAGTTATCAAAAAATGGCTCTGTTAGTCTGGGCAGATGGCTCTCTCACCACACTGGACTGGCGGCTTTGCCGCACCGTAATATTCACTTATGTTTTGCATCCAAAATTTTTCGTGCCATTGTAACAATCGCTTTCTTCTTGATAATTGCTATAACGAAGAGTAATATTATAATAAAATAACGCAGGATTGTATTATGATATGTAAATAGCAATAAAAAACCTAAAGTACAAAAAACTGCCGTAATAATAAGTAACTTTTGAGCACTATAAGGTGATGCTCCACCAAGTTTATCTTTACATATTTTTTTCATAAAATAATAGTGATATAGAGCAAATAAGATATAGCATGACAATGTAGTATAACCTGCGGCACAATAGCCGAATAATTTTATAAATACGTAGTTTAACACTATATTAAGCGCAGCGCCAGATATTGTTGCTATAGCAATATATTGAGTTTTCTCATAATAAAATTCAAAAACAGCAAAAAAAGAATAGGAAAACATAAAATAAACGCTCATGGCAACTGGTGGGACAACCCAAATAGCATCATAATACGCTGATGGCGCAAAGATTGCTATGAGTTCAGGAGAAAAAGCTATCAAAAATATATTAACTGTAGCAATCAAAACAAATGCAGGATAAGCAATCGTTGCCATATCTTCAACTTTTCTATTTTTAATTTTTTTATAAAGCCATGGTTCGATTGTTTGTAACAACGCAGTATTAAAAATGGTCATAATCTGTGAAAGAGAATACGCTAGACTATAAATACCTGCCTCATCTGATCCAACCATACTATCAATCATAATTCGATCGGAACTATTTAAAATTGTCATAGAAAGATAATGTGGAACCAAGGAAATGTTCAATAACAAAGCATAACTCCAAAATTTCCTATCAAAAAAATTCCTTCCACGATACATTTGAGAAAAGAACATCCACACATAACAAATGAGTTCTACAAGGGCCAATCCTAAAATTCTTGCAGTAACTTTATTATCTGCAAAAACCACAAAAACAATGCATATAACAGGCTGAGCAATTGCTGCAAGTATTGTAATTGCAACAAGTTTACGGTACTTAAACTCAACCCGCTGTTCTACTGACCAGAAATTAAACACCGCAGTTGTCCAAATCATCACAAGCATCGCAAGCATTTGGACTGTAGTAAGGCCTAAAAGATTATTCCAAAAATTGTGAAAAATCAAATAAATAATAGTCCATATAAAAACAAGCGACAATGTTAGTCCCTGAATGGAAGATGCGAACTGCATTTTTCTATCCTCAAATTTAATCATTCCTTGCACAAAAACTCCAGAATATAGCTGTAAAGTAACAAATACTGTCACAATACCTAGCCAAGAATTAAATACACTGTATTGTCCGTATTCGGCAGTTGACATAAGGCGCGTAAAAATGGGGGTAGTAATAATAGACACCCCCTTTTGGAGAAAGCCACATATTAAAAACCATAATGACGCTTTAACCTGCACAGGTATCATTTTATATTTTTTAAGCAATTTACTCATTAATGCATACATCCCTTATTTAGAATTTATGTTTGTCTATTTCATACTTTTCAAAGCAGTCATTATTCCAGGCGCGTGATACCATCCGAAATATTTAACTTTATCACTTATATTTGTAAATTCTTTGTTTTCCATTTTTTCATTATATTGTCTATTAAGATACGCTTCCAATCTAAAATTAACTCCACCTATCCATTTAGGAGATTTCATAAATTCACTTAGGCATATACTAAGACCGCTTTTCATAGTCTTAAATTCAAAATCCGTACCAATTGTTGATAATAGTTTTGTATTATCAAACACTCTATCATATAACCTATCATAAATTACTTGTTCCCTATTACTCATTATCTTCGAAAGCTCTGCGCTATCATCCGGTGCATATACTAAAGGCTGTCTTCCTGTTTTCTCCCTCAGTACTTTACAATATATTTTCAACACATCCGCCCACAACATATGTTCAACCCCAGTTAAATGGAAAACTTCACCGTTTGCCCTTTTGTTTCCAATAAGTGCCGCAATTGCTTTAGCAACATCTCCGCCATAGGTCATCGTTGTTTGATGAGTTGCTATATCCTTGGGAAGCGGAATGCTCCTGCCATGTAATGCTCTATAAAGCCAAATATCCTTTTCAAATACGCCTAGTTGAAGTCTATCAACATTGTAAGTAATATACGGACGTATAATCGTCCAATTTTTTCGTTTACTCTCAAACAGTATATTTTCTTCTCTAGCCTTTGCAAGAGCGTACTCGTCAGAGTTCAAATAATCTATGTCTTTACATATATCCAACAGTCTCGGAGAATCTTCTGTAATTGGAGTCCTCGAATCTGCATATACTCGACTTGAAGAGACGAAAATATATTGACCTGTTGCCGCAAGAAGTCGCTCTGCTTTCTTGGAAAATTCACTTGAACTATAGAACATAAAATCGACTATAGTATCATACTTTTTTTTTAGCAAATCAACCATAAAATTATCTTCATGAGCGTCGCCTTGAAGATAATGAATCATCCCATAATCCTTATGTTGACTTCTAGATGTAATATAAACCTCGTCCCCACGTTCTGCTAAGATATCTTTAAGTGAGACCCCCATTGCTCCAGTGCCACCAAGTAATAATACCCTCATATATTTTCCTCCAAGATATCAGGCTCCATTATATCAAATCTTTAAATATCAATAAATAATGTACGTAAATCATGCCATGCGAAATATCAGAAAAACACCTTAGCGCTGCAAAACGATAAAGCTACTTCTTAAGAAAAACATAAGTATTCATTTATAGTATAAGCATTATTAGTGTTTCAATATGCCTTTCAATTTTTGTACATTTTTTTCGCCTAAAATTGACTTGACTTTCCTCTTCGCTGTATTTGACATATCACGAATAATATACTGTGTCAAATCATATGATTCATTTTCAGCCTGTTCGTCTATAAAGACTTCGAAAAGCATTGGTCTTTCATGCATATTGGTATCTGTAAAGTAGGCCAATTTTTCCAAGTAATTATTTTTATCCTCTGCTGAAAGATACTCGAAACCTAGATCCTCAGAAAAGTGTTTTAAGACTACTCTAGATTTATTGCCAAAGTGACCAGCTGCCGCAAATAAAATATCTGCATCATTGTTAAATATATCACCGCGATTATCTTTATGACGCATTTCAAAACCAGTACCATTATTAACAACCAGTATTCTTAAATTATTTCCTATATGGCGATTTCCTAAAGAATTCAAGTCATAAAATGTTGCAAGATCTCCAAACACGCCAAAGAACAATTTTTTCTTGTCCGCTAAAGATGCTCCTATAAGCGAGGATATACATCCGTCTATGCCAAATCCTCCTACGTTACAGTATCCATAAACCGAATCTGGAATTTCAAATAAATTCCACATACGTAGGCTATTTAAAATTCCGAAGTGAATTTCAGAATTTGCAGGCAATTTTTTTGCAGTCTGTTGTGCTATCCATGCATTTGAAAACGGTAAATCCGGAAGAGCATCATACAATTTTTTTTCTTCATTTGTCCACTGCTCATAATATGTGATTTCCGGTACTTTACTCGAACTACTATCCTTGGAGAGGATTTCTTTAAAAAAATCTTTTTCCTCCATTTGAAACACGCAGGTTAATCCATGGAAAGTATCTCTTATCTCTCCGTCTGGATTAACTCTCCAAACCGGAACATTAGGAAATGGATAATAAGCTCCTGACACCTCACCGATGTGAATTAAAAGCTCACAATCTCTGCAGTTTGGTTGATAGCCTTGCTGCCGTTCTACAAGTCCTCCTAAAATTCTATGTGCCCCCTTATAATTGCTAGTATGGTCGCAAATGACAACTGCATTATATCTTTCACAAAACTCATCTATAAGCTCTGTCAATTCATTATCAAATCTAGAATGTGAGCCTACAAAGATAATAATTTTCCTAGCTATAATCTCAGGTAGCTCATCTTTTAAGAAAAAACGATCTATTTTTCTTACATTTGGAAGTGCCTTCTGATCAAAAATACGACTAAATGCTGTTTCAATATTTATATGAACAGGACCACCGCCATTTCTCTTTAACTCCAACATTGCATCATTCATTTTGACATTGTTAGACCATTTGTCTTCAGCCGAATGCGCTATAGGAATTTGAACACTTTTTACAACAATATCATTCATAGGATTCGTACGATCTGTCACCTGTGGCATATGTTGCCCAACTCTTCCGAAATATTGAGACGAGGTTAAACAAAGAATCGGAAGTTTTCTATAAAAAGCCTCTGTTAAAGCAGGAACGTAATTTCTAGCAGCTGTAGCGCCAGTACAACTTATTGCAACAGGTTCCCTTGTCTCTTCAGCTAATCCACATGCCATATATGCTGCAGAGCGTTCATCTACCGCAGAATAAACCTTAATATCTTTATCGTATAAAAGACTTGCGGCTAACGAAATATTTGTACTTCCTGGGCTGACAACTGCCCTTAATATTCCATGGGCTTTCATTAGAGCTACTAACTCAAGAATATCAGACTCATTCGTATATAAGTTTTCCATATTATCAGTTCCTTCCTAAACAACTTTTAATATATTCAATGGAGTAACGCCTATCCTTAGCTATATTGACTCTAGCAGTTTCATAATTTATATGAGGCTCTCGATTAAATACAGACTCGTCATTAATTTGCCGAGAAGTCAAATCATATCTAGTCAAGAAATCATCATATTTCGCATCTTCGTCTTTTCTACTACGTCTCAGAAGATAAAATTCTTTTTCATATATTGTAGAAAAAACACATGCGTGGAAAGAGTCCGTAAATATCATTTCAGCATTTTTTATAAGCCAGATAAATTCATAAGGTGTTCCGTCTTTTACAATAATATACGGCTGAGTTTCATCTGAAAAATGCATAGGAAGTACTATAACAGGAATTTTGGTATAATGATACACTTTTCGGATATATTGCCAGTATCTCGATTCTTCCATCACAAAATAACATAGAATATACTTCGGCGGAACATCTACCGATAAAACGGCCTTTTGTGAAAAAACATTCCAATCTTTTCTTTCTAACAAAAGAGTAGGATCCACGACATTCTTTATGTCAATTCCGGTTATATCTCCAAGCATTTTTGCCGCAGTCTTCTCGCGTACACTTACACCAACATAAGCGCTCAAATACTTTCTATATAATGGATAATATTTTTCTGGGAGATGTTTGGATCCAAAACTTGATGCATATGAAAACATCTTCAGGCCGTAATAATAAGCAAAGTCCAAGAAATTTCTTCCTGGGTATCCCAGTGTAGGTTGCCATATAATATCACTACCAACAACGAAAATCCCATTATTTTTTACAATATTATTCCATTGTTTGTTATTAATTATATCAATTGTTTTTGTATGTTCGCATTCATATAATTCAAGCCTCTGCTTTCTTTCTGAGGACACTTTATACGGAACAGAATTAAAGAACTTTTCTCTTATGCCAGAGTGAAATTTGTTAATTATACGAACTAAAAACAGCTGTGGATGTCTTATAAATACAGAGCCAACTGCAAAGCGAGTCACGATTGATACATCATAACCCAGCTCATTGAACTCTTTGCACAAAGCTGTCGCCTGCAAACAGCTGCCGTAATTAGTTCCACCACCGAATGTGAGAATATAAATATTGTTCATTTCAATCCTCCTAAGTTACTGACACATGTCATGTTCTGATTTTCATATTTTGTTAATGTTCTTTGTTGCCTCGCATAATTTCCCATCATGCAAAACACAATGTAGGTAAGGCCATTAAATGGTATAAGAGTGATTGTAAATAATACCAAAAATAACGAATAAAATGATAGACTGTTCCAATCTTTGGTCTTTATCATTTTAGAAATCCCCTTAACAGCTGCGAATAAGAACGGAAAGAATAAATAAATCCCCCCAAGTGCCAGTATGAACATAGGCGAATTTGAGTAGCCAGTATTATTTCTTCGAAAATTACTTATATAGTGTGTTATTGCGTCACCATTTCCGTACCCATTACCAAGCATTGGATGATCAGTCCATGCTTTAAAACCCGCATTAAAATCATCTAGTCTTATTGAACCAGAAATAGAACCAAGTTTCTGATTAATCAAAGATTGAATAACTCCAACTCCGATAATTAGCGTGATCACTACCACCAAATGTTTAACTATCCAACGATATGTTTTTTGCTCTTTTTTAAAAAACAATTTAGCAAAATACGCTAATATAATAACAATATAACCTGTGGTGGAAAATGTACTAATAATTGCCACTGTTAATATTATTAAATTTCGTGTATTTTTTTTATTTCGGATAAATAAATCTATCAATAAAGCTACAGAAAAGTTCAGACTTGCCATAGGCGCTTCCGTAAATATTGCTGTGTTTCTATATTTCAACAACGAAAACAATGATTTCCATTCTTGTGTTTCAAAGTACAGGCCATAATAACTAGCAACATAAGTATCTTTTGATGTAGACCATGTAGACCAAACATGCCCTGTTGGCTGAATATATCCTAAGCATGACCCGAATATCCAGAAAAATAGCGAAATACATGCAATAGCGACTATAATATCTTCATAGCAAATCCAAAAAGGGCTATTAGTACCTTTAGAAAAGGTATTTTGGCTTTTGCTTTGCCCATATAGGATAATATAGAATATGCATATAATCAAAATAATAATCTGTTTTATAAAATACGCTGTTCTATAAGAATCTAATAGCCAAAATAGAAGTAGGTATATTGTGATAAAAGTAACTATTATTGTTGATTTTTTTAAATTCGTTGTTTTAGTGCTACTGAATAACATACAGAAAATAAGCGAAACAGCTAAAAGCAAAATATTAAAATTGTTAAACCATTCTAACCCTTTAGTTACTGTCCAAATCGAATGGCATTCTAAAATAATTGCAAGAGCAAATAAGTAATGTGCTCCTTTTTCAAATAATCTATTTATATTGATCCTCATAATCAAATCCAACTTTCTATCACCGATATTAGTGCTGTTTCACCACAGTATTTGAAATGTGGAGAAAGCTGTGTTATATTTCTTTCTCCACATAAGCCTATGTAATTGAATAATGAGTGTGATGTATTGTCGAGAACTACTAATGTCATTAAACTTATACGGACAACTGAATTGCATTGAATATTGCATTTTTAGAAAATTTTCCAGCTATTACGTCTTTTTGAATCTTATCAACTTGACTACACATTTTTAGATAATCATCTTCTGTAATTCTTCCCAAAGTATTCTTCAAGTTGCTAAGTTTATCTATGCATATCCCTATCTCATTTTCTCGCACAAATTTTGCTTGAGCAGCTTCTTTCCAGATAATAACGGGCAAACCGGATGCAATATAAAGTGACATCTTATGTGGATTGTTGTATCTTAGATACTGACCTGAAAGTCCCTTGCATCCATCAATGCTCTCCCCATCCCATACGAGACCAAATCCTTTGTTCAATTGATTTGGTATTTCGTCCACCGGGAAAGAGCCATGGTAATCTATATTACCATATTGTCGCATTTTCTCATTAAAATTAGGACCATATAAATTTACTTTCACATCATCAAGCTGTCCTAATTGCTCAATGTACCCACATTTTGTGACATCTAGATTACCTGCAATATTAATAGATTTTTCAAAAATTGCTCTCTTAGGCAACGGATTCTCGATCAAATAGTCAAACAGCTTGAGATTCACAAGCTTTTCAGCAGGAACGCCCCTGTTTATAAACCACTGTAACATAATCTCATTGTGAACAATGATAACATCCGCAATATCCAACATGACTTCAAATTCTTTTTCGTAATAGTTGTTGTATCGGAATGCTCTTAATTTTTCCACATCATGTACAACAGAGATAAACTTGACTTTCTTTTTCTGCTTTAACTTATAGAGTACTTTTTCTCTACTAAGCTGAGGATAATGAAAAGGATGTTGTAAAAGCACAACGCTACGCTCTTTGATAGACTGATAACAATTATTCCAATCCAAGAAATACCCCATTTGCCGTTCTGCCTTCGCAATATATCCTGGCCTCGTAGTCCGCATCTTTAAATAGAGCTTTTGGAATCCCATTCTTTCAGCTATCAAAGAAATATCAGCGGTCGCTTTTGAGCCTGCATGATTGAATTGTTTGGTTATTTCCACAATCAAATATTTGTCCATGGTCTCACTTCCTTTGTGCTATTTATTCTGACAGTAACATTTCAAGTTTGCTTGTTTCTATAGCTATATCATAGCCTTTTTCCACAAAACGTTTCTTTATTTTGCTATATTCAATACGTTCCACATTTTTCAATTCGTCTATCCGCTTACTCCACGCTGCTGCTCCGACATTCAAATCTAAGAAATAAAAATTATTAATTATCTTGACTTCCTTCGGTATAACTCTATTTGAAGCTATTGTTATTATGCCATTGGCTTGCGCCTCTAGTCCTGCTATACCTAATCCTTCAAATTTTGATGGGAACAGGAATAAGTCAAATGCGCTCAACCATGCTTGAATATCAGTTTGAACCCCAGCAAAGAATACACTATCCGTGATCCCAAGCTGGTCTGCTTTGTTTTTTAGCATCTGTTTATCCACTCCTTGTCCGACTAGGACAAGGAGTGCATCATTATTTTTCTTTTGATATTCAGCAAACACATCAAGTGCAAAACTTTGATTCTTTTGAAAATGCAGCCTGCCAACGTTTCCTATAATATATTTATCCTGCCATCCGTACTTTTTGCGAAGGGCGTTCCTTTTTTGCTCACTGAAACGCATACGTTCTACATCAATAGCATTATGAATAATCACTGCCTTTTGCAAGATTTTTTTGCTATAGAACCACATTGCAGCATCGTTTGAACATGCCCAAAAATCCGTGGCAATCCTACCTATCCACCGCTTGTTCCATTTGTGCAATAAGCCACGTAGCCAATTGTCCATATTTTGAGCATTATGGCTATGTATAATTCTTTTCTCTATCCCATATTTTTTTGCAATCTTTAAATAATCGATATTTGCCAGGCTACACACATTAACCCAAATCGCATCCCATTCATCTGCGTGTTCCTTAAAAATAGCATTAAGCTCCCGTCGATATTTCTGTCTGTTTTCGCTTCTGGCCGTGATATGGTAGCAAAAACTACCAAGTCGTACAAGCTCGTCTTCGTACGCAACAGGATTATGTGAGTTACATAAAAAATCCCACTGTATTTTATTTTTATCTATACGACGATAATAGCTGATTAAAAAGCTTTCTACACCTCCTGGATTCTCAGTCATACCAAACACCAAAATTCTCATAATTTATTGTTCCTTCCAATTATTGCATTTACTCGCATTACCACTCATATAAGAAGTCTATACCGTTCCTCAACTTGTACGCTGGTTATTTTTATAACTAAAAAACACTTCTGATAAGGCCCTTATGGTTTCGCCTGATTTCACGTAACCTTCAGCCGGCTCACATTGCATATAAATTTCTTTATTTATTGAAAGGCGTATATTGCTTTTAGAAATTTTAACGAATAATCCTCTTTAGAAATAACATATATATGACGCACTTATTCTTTATTATTACTCTAAATAAAATATAGAGAGCATCAGCAATGCTTCAGTCCATCTAACATTCACAATTTGAAAACATAGGTACCGATACTTAGAAGTTCTATCATTTAGATAAATTGTACATCTTATCTATAAGGCATAAACTCTGAATTTTTTCCTGGGGAACATAGATAATTTAATAATCTGATTTATACTCCTATATAGTATTATAAGTATTGTCTGCATCTTTTATTGCCCAGTCCATATACAATTAACCAACAATTTATAAACCAAATGGTAAAATTAATTTCCAGTTATTTAGATGATTATAATATCTTTTTTTGTTTCCGGTAATTTAGAAATGCTTTTATATAACAAATTAATCCTCCCATTAAATCAAGTCGGCATTTTATACATGCCTCTGGGGATAAGTGTATATTTAAGCATTTTCTCAAAGGAATTTTATCCAGTGCTTCTCTAAACAAAGGTTTATTTTTTAGCGTTTTCATTTTTTGTAATTTATTTATAAAAGTGTCTTCTATCTGCAAGTCAAATATATCATGCACAGCTATCAAATTAAAATGCGCTAAAACATACTCTAAATAAGCTTTTTTAACAAAATCCGACTCATTTTTCACATCGTCTGTAACTACTTCAAGTGATTTAATATATTCCTGCATCCGATGCGGGTTATATACTCTTACAGCCGAAATACCGTTACATGAGTATCTATATATTGGCTTGCTAAATACGCCAACTGTCTTACACGCCATCACATATCTGAGAAGAAATTCTGAATCTTCCGAATATAATAATTCTTCATTAAAATGCAAAGCAGTATCTTTAATCAGAGAATTATCAAAAACCTTTGCCCATACCTGCATGCGCATTGTCGGCTGAGATAATAGCCAGGCCTTAAATTCATCTATATTTTCCGAAAATATTTGTTCCATTCTATCATAATTATGAATTATTTTCTTGTTTTCCTTATAATAGCCATACATCAACAAATCGGCTGTTGCACTAGCTAATTGTTTTGCTATAGTATCAATTGAGCCTTCCATCCATATGTCATCAGAATCAACAAAAATAACTTTTTGCCCTCTAGCTACATCTAAGCCGCAATTTCTTGCTTTTGAAACACCTTTTCCTGATTTTTTTAATACGATATTCGAATATTTATCTTGGAGCATTCCTACTATATCTAAAGTTTTGTCTTCTGACGCATTTTCAATAATAATTACTTCACAAGGAATGCATGTAGAATTTATATCAGTTTCTATACTCGTAACACAGTTGTCTAATGTTTTCTCACTATTATGCGCGGGAATTACAAATGAGATCAGAATATCATTTTCTGTATTGTTCACATTATCTCCCTTCTCAATTCTTAAAAGCCGTAACCCATTTTAGAAGCCTAATGAATGATAACTCTTTTTAAAAAGGAACAGTTCTTAAATCTTTTATTTAAATCTTAGTAGTTTAACGGGCGAAAAAATGGTTCCGATTACTCGATTCCTCCTTCTAACCCAATCTACAAAATAACATACGGATATGGGAATGACAGTACTCAAAACCAAAACAATAATATCCATTAACAAACCATTACAAAGACCCATTCTTATAAAAACAACTTTCATAGCTGTTACAATATAAGTGTGCAATAGATATATAACAAGTGATGCCTTCCCAATAGCAGGTAGTAATCCGTTAGTGAAAAAAGCACTTTGATAAGTACTTGCATATTCAATTATTAAAAGTATAATTAATGTCGCGATGATTTCGTTGACGATAGAATCAAATAATTTAAAATCCCCAGTCCATTTCATATAATACACAAAATGCACCATTACTACTGCAGTTCCTATCACTACATACCTGATTGATTTGCGGGATTTCATTTTGTCTCTATATATGCAAAGAACTAGGCCAAAGCAAAAATAAAATGTCAAACGGACAAAATTACTAAAACATAATCTCCAACTAATAAAATTTTCACTTACTTTCTGTGCAACAGCGACAAGAAATAAAACTCCTAATGTGATCCATGGCTTAACAATAATTTTATTTATTAAAGTTCGACAGCAAATAAATATGAAATAAAATGCTGCAAGTACCCACAAGTACCACATTATTGTATTGGGGAGCAATATATTTAATAAAGCATCTCTAAGCGACATTTTATTATCAGTAAACATCGCCAATGGAATCTTTAATCCATATAAAATGATGCTGAACAAATAATATAATAGGGCCAAATTTAAGGCCTGCTTCTTTACCCTAACTATGTTCAGCTTGTTATTGCGATAGTATGCCAACCCAAATGAAAATCCGCTCAAGCACATAAATAGCGGCATGTGCCATATATAAATCCAATCCTTTAATCTCAAAAAAGATTCGTTCCACTCTCCGAATGATTTATTTTCTGTGTATCCCAAAAGAGCATGTCCCAAAACAACTGCAATAATCGAGATGCCTTTTAGAAAATCAATCCATGTTATACGCCTATTCACTTGTTCACTAAACAATTGTGTCGTTATCTTTTCCATGTACCATATCCTTTCCGGAAACCGTTACGTTTTTATTATTTCAATGCATCAGAATCCATGCTCATATCTTCTACCAAGGAATTTAGCTTTTAGAAATGCCATTCCTTTATTCCACCAATTGATTGGTTCCATATGAATGCATTTGATTTTTTTTATTTTAAGTTCTCCCTCCTGACATTTTTTATCTAACCATACATTAAAAAGAAGTTCACCGATACGTCCAGGATACCTTGCTTGAAAAGCTGAATAATCACTAGTATCTATTTGCTTGTCTAATTCAAAAAGCACGTCAAAAAGGAACTTGCAATATTCATCTACCAAAGCAGTTTTCATCAGAAACATATTGAACATATAACCGCTTTTTTGCTTAAGAACACGATCATAGCTTTTTCCGTATTGTGGATATAATTCATTAATAATATTTCTGGCCTTTTCTAAGTGTTCCGCATAATGTGTATGGGCGTAATGAGATTCAAGTGATTCGATACCATAAATTCTTTTAGCAGGAACTATCACATCGAATTGTCTGCAAAGCATCTGCGCCTCTTTTGTATTTAAAACCGACTTCCACTTGCTTTCTTCTTTATTAGATCCACCTTTCTTGCAGAAGCAGAAATGTCTCCGGTAATGTACTAATCCAAGATAATCTGCTTTAAGATTTTTCCAAGCCCAGTACATTCCGGTTAGCTCGCAAAAGTGTGGATTCATAGTTGAAATATTATCGCCGGAGTTATCACCTTGATAGCCTATAGGCGTTTTACCTTCTGCTCCCACATAAATCGGTATGTAAATATCATCATGTGGCATTCGATATTTTTTATGAGTAGCTATAATGATTTTAATATTTATTTTTCTTTTAGGCTGTTCCATCAGATATAGTCCTCTTGATCCTGATATTTCATTTCTCCACAACCAAATTCCCTTTTACTCAGCTCTAGCGCAGATGCTATCACCGCATCCATGTCGTAATACTTGTACTCACCAAGTCTACCTCCAAAGATAACTCGCTTTTCATCCTCGGCCATTTTCTTATATCGCTGATACAAAGCACTGTTCTTCTCATCGTTCACGGGATAATATGGCTCATCACCCGGTTTCCATTCTGAACTGTACTCTCTGCTTATGATGGTTTTTGGTAAATCATAGCCATTCTCGTCTTTACCGAACTCGAACCATTTGTGCTCGATAATACGTGTCCACGGTGTCTCACGATCGGTATAATTCACAGCAGCATTGCCTTGGAAATTGGGTTTGTCAAAAATCTCATTTTCAAATCTCACACTACGATATTCCAGATAACCAAGAGAATAATGAAAAAAAGCGTCGATTGAACCTGTGTAAATTACCTTCTCTGCTATTTCATTCCACTTTTCTTTATCATCTAAGTAGTTTGCACCAAGTTCCACTTCGATGCCATTCAGCATACGTTCTACCATTTGTGTATATCCGCCAATTGGAATGCCCTGGTAAAGGGCATTGAAATAGTTGTTATCAAAGGTTAAGCGTACAGGCAATCGCTTGATGATAAAAGCAGGAAGATCTTTGCAGTCTCTTCCCCATTGCTTCTCAGTGTAACCCTTAATAAGTTTTTCGTAGATGTCACGACCGACCAGAGAAATAGCCTGCTCTTCAAGATTCTTCGGTTCGCCAATAATTTCTTTTTTCTGCCCTTCAATTTTTTTCTGAGCTTCCTCAGGTGTTATAACCCCCCACATTTTATTAAATGTATACATATTAAATGGTAAAGAGTACAATTCACCCTTATAGTTTGCCACAGGAGAATTCGTGAATCGGTTGAACTCTGCAAATTGAGTAATATAATTCCATACCTCTTTATTGTTAGTGTGAAAAATATGAGCGCCGTATTTGTGTACGTTAATACCCTCTATATTCTCCGTATAGACGTTTCCTCCAATATTCGGTCGTTTGTCTATTACTAGCACTTTTTTCCCTTTTTGTTTAGCTTCATGTGCAAATACAGAACCAAATAACCCAGAACCAACAATCAAATAGTTATACATTTCTGTACCTCCCCATTTACTCTCTTTCTATGCATTTCTTACATCTTTCACACAACCCAGTTCCGACCCATTCTCAGCAAATAATGCATATTATTTGCATTTCAACTTTTTTATTTGGCTCCCTTCCGGAACAGTACAACCCCGAAGGTCTTAAACAGGATCTTGAAATCCAGTCCCAGGGACCAGTTGTCTATGTATTCCAGATCCAGGGCCAGCACATCCTCAAAGTCCTTGATCTCGCTCCGGCCGCTCACCTGCCACATGCCGGTGATTCCCGGCCGCAGGCTCAGCCTCCGCTTATACCTTCCCTTGTACTTTTCAAACTCGTCCATCGTGGGCGGCCGGGTGCCGATCAGGCTCATATCGCCCTTCAGCACATTCCAGAACTGCGGCAGCTCGTCGATACTGGTCTTGCGGATAAATTTCCCCACTTTCGTGATCCGGGGATCATCCTCCATCTTAAACATCAGGCCGTTCATTTCATTTTTGGCCATCAGCTCTTTTTTCCGCTCCTCCGCATCCCGGTACATGGACCGGAACTTGTAGATCTTAAACCGCCGTCCGTTTTTTCCCACCCGGATCTGGGAAAATACCAGAGGACCCGGGGACTCGATCAGCAGCGGCGGAGCCAGAAAAACGGTAACAATTCCTGTCACGGCCAGCCCCAGAAGCGCCCCCACGATATCCATCGCTCGTTTGACTCCGGCCATCAGAGGCGGAATCTCTCTTTTATAAAAAGCGGTCACGTAGTAGTCGCCCAGCTGCTGGAGCTGCTGATTGTGGCCTTTCAGCCGGATGTCAAACACATCGATGGCCACATTGACCTTCGCGCCCATATCCTCCAGCGCGTCGATCAGCGGGTAGATGTCAATATTCTCATCGGCGGGCAGTTTGATAAAGGCTTCGTCCATGACCGTGCTCTTTGCATACTTCAGCATGTTCTGCTGTACGGCCTTTACCGGAACGCCCTCGATCTTTTTCCCGATATCCTCCTGTTTTCCGTCCCACAGAATGACCGCGTGGAGCTTGTAATCGTACAGGCGGCTGTCCTGAAGGTTTTTGACCACTTCCTCCGCTTTTTCTTTTGTCGTGATGACGATCAGCCGTTTGCTGTTCTTGCTGTACTTAAATACCCGCAGCAGGAACTGCTTGTAGATCACGCGGAACGTATACATAAACACGCAGTCTCCCACAAACTGCAGAGTAAAAATCCTGCGGTAAATGGGCAGCAGCTGCTGAGTAAAAAACAGGAAGAGAATCATGATCAGAAGGATATACAGATTAATGGTCAGCACAGTCACAATCTCATCCAGAATTCCCCGCACCAGGAGAGTGGAGCGGGCATTTTTGAGGAAATAGACAACCACGTACAGCAAAAGAACAGCCAAAAGGTATGTAGTCCGTGCAAATGGGATTTTCATCCGTTCAATATATCCCTCTGTCACATATAATACCAGTAAGCTGTTCAAACATATAGCGACAATGTCAAGGCACATCACCGCCAATATAATCTGTCTCTGTTTTGCCGGGTACATTTTCCCACCCCCCCCCTAATTTTTTTGACATTTCTTTCTTTTTTCTGCAAATTCTCTCTTTTGAAGATATCTGCAGAACTTTTCGCTATTAGGACAGTCAGGCTCAGGTCTGCCGAAAAGATTCATTCTTCTTAAAACCCGTTCTTCCTCAGGAAGATCTTTTCTTTTTCGACAGGATCGTGACGATCAGTCCGATCACGGCCACACCGGCCACTACAGCCATCCACAGCAGAAGGCCTGCTCCCTCGCTGCCCCGAAAGAGCTGAGAGAGAGAACCGCCGCCGGCCTCCTGTACCGGTTGTGCCTGAACAGTAAACAAAGTGGCCAGCATGGTAAATACCACCGCAGCCAGCACGGCGATCCGCTTCATCTCTCTTCCTCCCCTTCTTAACAAAATTTAATTTTTTTGTCATTTCTAAGACAATATCTTAACACGATTTTATTAAAAGTAAAGCCCTATTTTCTGGCAGCCTTGGTCTTTCCCTCCAGGGGCACCGCGGCCAGCACATTCAGTCCCAGATACTTTTCCACATCCTCGGAAGTGCGGATGCTGTCATCCGTGATATAGCGGATAATCAGGATCACGCAGGAAAGCAGCAGGCCCGCAAGCGCGCCGATCACCACATTTTTCATCGTGCTGGGGCTTACCGGCTCCTCACCGATCTCTGCCTCCTCCACCAGGGAGGGCGGCGTTGTTTTCATGATCGAGGCCACCTGATCAGAGGTGGTAGTCGCCACCGCATTGGCCACCGCGCAGGCAATCTCCGGATTTTCATAGGTGGCGGAAATGTTCAGGATACGGGTATCCGCGTCATTGGTCACAGAAAGCATGTCCGCGATCTCCTCCCGCGTGAATACCTCTCCCTTTTCCAGGGCGATCTCCTGGATCGTCGTGTCCAGCACCGTATTGCTCTTGGCGATCTCCACACAGTCGGCCACCATCTCGGTGCCGACCTGCAGATCTGTCATGGATGTCTCCTCGGAATTCTGCGGCAGCACATACAGCATGGCGCTGGATTTATACTGGGGCGTCATCAGTCCGGCCGTGATTCCCAGCGCCGCGGCCGCTCCCAGGATGATCGTCAGCAGAATGATCCACCACCGGGAGAGCAGCATCCGGAACAGCGCGCCCAGATCGATTTCCATTTCTTCGTTGTCATATCTTGTTTCCATCTTTCTCTATCCTCCCGGTTTCAGGCTTTGGCCTGGCTTCTGTCTTCTCCGCCCGATGAATTTGCCTTCTTTGCTTCGCTGCTGTAATGGCCGTAGTAAGCTCCGTAATATTTGCCGTACTGTCCATTCAGCTTTGCGTTAAGCTTGTTCAGCACCACGCCCAGGATTTTTACCTTGGCCGCCTGCAGCTGGTCCACCACGTTCCGGGCCAGATTCCTGGAGGTCTCGTTGGCGGAAAGCACCAGGATCACGCCGTCGCACTGCTGTGCGGCCACCGCCGCGTCGATCACGCTTCCCAGCGGAGGCGTGTCCACGATCACATACTGAAAAGAGTCCTTGACAGCCTTCAAAAGCTTGCGGAATCTGTCATTTCCCAGCAGCTCTGTCGGATTAACCGGAAAGACTCCGGAGGGCATCATATACAGATTTTTCTCGCTGGTCGCATACAGGACGTCCCCGATCTCCGCCTGTCCGGACAGAAAATGGCTCAGGCCCTTCTGCTGTCCCTGCAGCTTCAGGCGGCTGACCATCACGGATTTTCTCAGATCCGCGTCGATCAGCAGAACCTTCTTGCCGGACTCCGCGAAGGCGCAGGCCAGCTGATAGGAAACAGTAGATTTGCCGTCGCCCGGCACGCAGCTGGTTACGGCGATGACCCGGTTCTCGATTCCCGTGAATTCTATATTCGTCCGGAGGGTCCGGAAGATTTCCCTCATCCTGAGGCTGCTGTTGTTCTTTTTGTTGATAACTATCCTATTCACCTAAATACTCTCCTTTGATGATGGCCATCGCATTTCCGCCGCAAAGTCTCTCTCTGTATTCTGGCCCCAGTTTTTTTTCTATTGCCTTTCCGCACTCCGCCATGTGAAATCCCCGGTGTCTGACGCCGTGAGCGTCGCAGCCGATTACATGGATCTGTCCGCGCTTCACCAGTGTCCACAGCTGGCGGGTCCTTTTCCACCCTAATTTGCCCAAAAGACTGGCCGCATTCATCTGCATGAACGCGCCCATGTCGATCAGTTCCTGAACTCTGTCGCCTTTGATCAGAGCCTCATACCGTTCCATATGTGCCAGTACCGGCCAGAACCCGGCGTACTGGATTTCCTGTACTGCTCTCTGGATATAAGAGTATTCCGCACTGGGCAAAAACTCCACCAGTACATATTTCGTCCCGTTCAGGGACAGCGGGCGGCCCGCCGCCAGCTGATCCGGAATTGTGGAATCAAAATACAGTTCAAAACCCGGGAACAGCCGGAAACCGGGGCGGATCTTTTCCGCAATCCGCGAAGCCGCCGCCAGGGCAAAATTACGCCTCCGCATATAATCCTCCGGAGCGTCGCTGTTAAAATGCGGGGTGGCTACAATGGCCTCTATCCCGTCCTGACTCGCTGCCTGAAGCATTTCGCGGCAGGCCTCCTCGTCCTGGGCCCCGTCATCCAGCCCCGGCAGCACATGGCAGTGAAAATCAATGATCATACTACCGTAACCTCCAGTACATCCTCGTTGGAGCTGTTTCCATCGCTGTCAAAAACGTAATAGGTCAGCGTGTAAGTTCCCGGTACAGCTGTATCAACGGTTCCGGTGATCTGAATCTGGGTATAGAGGAAATCAGAGGAATCTACATCATCCGTGATGCTGTCCACATATGCCAACTGGTTAAACTCGCTTCCCGCCGGAATGCTCAGCACATGCTGAGACAGCCGCAGGGCCGGACTTCCGGCCGGAAGCGCCGCGATCTCCGCTTCCATCTGCTGGGTTCTCTGTGCCTCCTCATCTGCCGGCGCTTCCGTGGGCGCCGGGGTTGCCTGCGGCGTCGGCTCCGCAGTGGGCTCCGGCGTTGCTGCCGTCTCTGTCCCCTCCGGGGTTGGTTCAGCCTCCGGCGCTGTCTCCGCGTTTCCGCTTCCCAGGCTCATCAGGCGTTCTTCCTTCGTCACATTATAGCGGCTGTCCATGGCTACATAAGTTACAACCGCGCCCTCCGCCAGTTCATTTACTTTTTCCACCTGCAGGGTATCCGATACGTCTCCGTCCCGGTCATCCACGGCACTTACGCCTTTCAGCAGCTCTTCGTCGGTGATTCCCTCATAGTAAACAGCCTGCTGGCTTTCATCATACGAAATCACCGGGCCTTCTCTGTCCTTGCTGAGGTAAATCACCGTAGAAACCCCCACGGCCGCGGCTGTGATGATCACCAGAAGGCCAGCCCCTATTTTTGATTTTTTCATCTTGTTCCAACTCTCCTTCTAAGACAGCAGCTTTTTCTTTCCTGCGCCGCTCTCTGGTCGAATCGACTCAAATATGCGCATAAACATGCAGTCTACAGATACTATAAGAATATTTTACCAGTGTGTCAAGTAGTTTAAACGGATTTTCGACACATTTTCTACAAATAGTTTACCCATTTTTTACGATTTTTTTCCAAGCCGGATCTGCTCCAGTTCCTCTGCCAGTTCCGGCTGTATTTCATCAAACAGCCGCTGCCTCTCTCCTCCTTTTTTCTGGAGATAGGATTCTCTCAGCTCCCGTTCCGCTTCCAGCAGTTCTTCCCGAAATTCTCTGGCCGAAACCCTCTGTGCTCCGGCGCCCAGAATAATGACCTGCTCGAGAGCGTCAGAGGTAGCCACCCGCACTCTGTGCTGCCGTCCAATTTTTCTGACCGTTTTTTCAATATATTGGTCCGCAGTTTCTGCCTCTTTTGTGTACACCACATAGATATTGTGATACCGGTTCACTTCTCCCGACCCTCCAGGCACCTTGTAGGCGTCAAAGACCAGGATCAGCGTGCAGGAACAAATTCCCTGATAATTCGACAGGATGTCCATCAGCTTGTCCCTGGCCGCGTCGATATTTGCCTCAGCCAGTGCCCGCAGATCTTCCCAGGCAAAAATAATGTTATACCCGTCCACCAGCAGATACTCTTTGCCCTGCTGTTTTTTTCCGGAGGAAGTTCCCCCTCCTCCCGGCGGCGCGTCCTCTCTCCGGGTCGGGCGCTTCCATCCCTGCCTGCCTTTATCTCCGCCCGCTCCCCGGCTTCCGTATGTCCGCTCAAAAATTTCTTTCAGTTCCTGCTCTGCCGCCTCATAAGCCCGCGTCTCCGCCTGAAAGTCACCGCCCGCTCCGCTCTTATTTTCCTGCGTTTTTCTGTCCACACTCTGTCTTCCGTTTTCCTGCTCCGGCTGCCTCCACCCGCTGTCCACATGCATATGTTCCCGCACCTGGTACCAGGGAACGATCACACCGGCGCCGTGAGAACAGAATACGGAAGCGGAGGGATTTTCCGTATCCCGCTCCGGATCGTACCCTTTCTCCCGGATCACCTCTTCCGCATTGTGACAGGGTTCATATCCGCGGAGCGTGCACAGAAGCCGTCCCTGCCCCCGGGTGTAGCCCGTCAGTTCTTCCTGATAGCTTCCAAGAGAGGCCGCCGGCACCGTCCCGGTGAGCACCGCCTGTTCTCCGGCCATCTCCGGCGGTTCTGTAGTTCCTCCCATGCGCTGGAAATCAGAAATGGCTCTTCCAAGATTCTCCGCCGGCAGCTCCAGGCGGAAAGCATAAACCGGTTCCAGCAGAACGCTCTCCGCTTCCATCAGCCCCTGGCGGACTGCCCGCCAGGCTGCCTGGCGGAAATCTCCTCCCTCCGTATGTTTCGTATGGGCCCGGCCGGCCAGAAGGGTAATCCGCATATCTGTGATTTCCGCGCCGGTCAGCACGCCCCGGTGTTTCTTTTCTTCCAGGTGCTTCAGGATCAGCCGCTGCCAGTTTCCGTCCAGATCATCCTCCCGGCATCTGCTCTCCAGAACCAGTCCGCTGCCGGGCTCTCCGGGTTCCAGCAGAAGATGTACCTCCGCATAATGGCGCAGCGGTTCGAAATGTCCCACTCCCTCCGCGGAGGAAGAAATTGTTTCCTTATATATAATAGAGCCCGCGCCGAATTTCGCTTCCAGCCCATACCTGGATTTGAGAAGCTGCTGCAGGACCTCCATCTGTACCTGCCCCATGACCTGCACGGAAATTTCCCCGGTCTCCGGATCACGGGCAGCGCGCAGCATCGGTTCTTCTTCCTCAAGGCTCTCCAGCGCGCCCATGGCTTTTCTGGGATCCGTGCCCTCCGGAAAGATCAGACGGTAGGTGAGCACCGGTTCCAGCACCCCCGCTTCCCCGGCCGGCTCACAGCCCAGGCTCTCGCCTGCTTTTACCTGCGCAAGGCCGCTCACCGCGCAGATCTGTCCGGCCTCCGCCTCCTGAACCAGCTGGCAGCCCGGCCCTGAGTAGAGACGGATCTGATTGATCTTCTCTTCCCAGGGAGGATCTCCCTTTCCGGACAGCAGTGTTTTCACCCGCAGCGTGCCTCCCGTGATCTTCATCCAGGCCAGCCGCTCTCCTTTGGGATCCCTGGAAATCTTAAAAACTCTGGCGCCGAAATCCTCCGGGTATGCCGGCACTTCCATATAACGCGCCAGTCCATCCAGGAGTTCCTCCACCCCCTGCAGCTTTAGGGCAGATCCAAAATAGCAGGGAAAGACCTCCCGTCTCCGGATCAGGCGGCGGATATCTTCTTCTGAGACAGGTGTCCCTTCCAGGTACTGCTCCATCAGTCCCTCTGAACAGAGCGCCAGTTCCTCCTGCTGCGCTTCCGCGCGCAGATCCTTTCCAAAATCCATGCAGCGGCTGTCCAAACGCGTTTTCAGCTCCCTCAGCAGCGCCTCCCGGTCTGTTCCCGGCTGATCCATCTTATTTATAAACAGAAACACCGGGATGCCGTACCGTTTCAGCAGTTTCCAGAGAAGATACGCCTGTCCCTGCACGCCGTCCGCGCCGCCAAGCACCAGTACGGCGTAATCCAGCACCTGCAGGGTTCGCTCCATCTCCGGAGAAAAATCCGCGTGTCCCGGCGTATCCAGAAGCGTCACTTTCTTTCCGTCCAGCGAAAATCTGGCCTGCTTGGAAAAAATGGTAATCCCGCGGGCTTTTTCCATTTCCTCCGTATCCAGAAATGCATTCTGGTGGTCTACCCGTCCCAGTTTGCGGATGGCGCCGGTCAGATACAGGACAGCCTCGGAGAGGGTTGTCTTGCCCGCGTCCACATGGGCGAGAATGCCGATGCATACATGCTTTGAACGATTCTTTTCCACTATTTTTCTCTTATTCTCAGACGTATTTTCCATGAAAATACCCCTTTCTGTCTATGATTATGTCTTCCTCACCAGTTTTCTGTATCTGCGGCCCTTATTTTTCCCCGTTGCCTCTATTTGTCCAAGCTGTATCAATCCGCTCATCAATTCACGGGTTCTTGTTTCCTTAATTCCGAGGAATTCTGCTATCTCAGCTATTCTGTAGTCTCTGTCCGTCTCCATCCATTCTGTTATTTTTTCCAGCTGTTGTCTGGTTTTATTTGTAAGTTTCTTTTTATCAGCGCTTTTTATCAGCGCTTTTTTATCAGCACTTTTTATCAGCGCTTTTTTATCCATGC
>ERZ1643246.1780-NODE-1780-length-22506-cov-37.507683_pt1 | contig 22506 bp, 29 predicted proteins | sample MGYA00579265_ERZ1643246 | MGnify/ENA primary metagenome ERZ1643246 (study PRJEB29033, sample SAMEA4952261) | chicken gut metagenome | biome: Broiler Chicken; feature: Gastrointestinal Tract; material: Caecum | place: Ireland | collected 2018 | study: Broiler...
CTTTACAAAAAGAACAAGGAAATACTGTTAAAGGAAAATATATTTTATTTCTAAAGCAAGTTGAAAATTCAAAAGACGGAAAGACATTTAATAACTATATTATTGATATTATTAAAAAAGAAGATTTTATTTCTAACACAACAACCCCACAAAAAGAAGAAAATTCACAAAAACATTCCACAACAAATGAGCAAATTGTGAATAACAATGTAGGAAAAAATACTAAAAAGTTAAATGAAACACAAAAAGAAGAACCTAAAAAGAAAGTAACAAAGAAAAGCACAAAAAAAGTAACAAAAATTGAAGTATCAGAAAACCCTAATGTTGACAAATGCTACTATTTTACAAATCACCATACAGAAGAATTTATGAAAGATGGAAAACCAAAAGAGTATTTTATCGGAGAATTTTACGATATGACAGATAAACCTGTTAATTTTATTGTTAAACCAGAATTAGTTGAACCAATACTTAATTGTGGCATTGGCTCAGTTTTAGAAATAGAAATACAAGAATTTAAAGATAAAAAAATATTAACAGATTTTAAATTCGTACAAAACAACGAAAAAGAAGCACAAAAAAATATAGCAGCATAAGAAAGGGGATTTCTTATACTACTACAATTTATTTACGATTTTCATTTGTATTTGTTTATATAATACATAAAAAAAAGCCATAAGTCAATGGTTAAAAAATAAAAATTTTAAAAAAGGAGAATATACAAAATGAAAAATAAATTCAAGAATAAAGATAAGGTTTTTGTATATGGTCCTGGTGAAAATGCTGGTAAGTTTTATAAAAAACAACCAGCTTTTATTATTGAAAGAGATTCTTATTATCTTGATTACTTAGTTAAATTTAAAGATGGTACAGAGGACTGGATAGAAGAAAAATATTTACGAAAACCTTATGCAAGAAAATATCAAAAATACAGAAAAAGAAAAAAGTCAAAGAAAATACAAGAAAAAAGGAGTTAAGGTTATATGAAAGTTGATTATATTAAAACAATTCGGATTTAGAAAGTTTAAAGGGGTATTTGAAACAAAGTTATATGATACAACAGCTATTAGTGGAAAAAATCGATCTGGAAAGAGTAATATTCTCTATGCTATTGTAAATACACTTTTAGGAACTAACTTATCAGGAGATGAAAAATCTTGTCTTATCAATAAAAATGTAGATAGTTCTTATGGCGAATTGCATTTTACAGATAATCAAGGAATTAGCCATATACTAATTCGTACTAAAAATAGAGTTGGAACAAAAAACAATTCTATATTACTTGATGGAAAGCAGATAACTCAAAATGAATTAATTAACTATTACAAAGATAAGAAATTGTTTTTGTCTATTATAAACCCATTATATTTCTTATCTAAAAAACCTGCAGAACAAAAAGAGTTAGTTGATAAGTATTTGTCTGACACAAGGCCTATTGAAATATTTAATGGACTTAGTGATTTACAAAAACAAAATTTACTAAAAAGATATTTTAAAATCCATGTAAGAGAGATTTACGACAAATTTAGCGAGCAAGAATTAAAAGAACTTTATATTTCTAATAAATTGCAGGAAATTACTAATAAGCAGTTTGAAGAATTATCACAAAAAGAATTGTTTAGTAGTTTTAAAGATGTTGTTTTAAGAGATATAAAGTATTATTATATGCTTTCTCTCAAAGAACAAGAGGAATTTATAAATACCCATCTCTTAAATATCTTTATGGATATTGCATATGATAATTTAAGTGATGAAGAACAAAAGCTACTAGAAGGCATCCCACAAGATATACCTACTTACATATCAGAGTTAAATCAAGACATAAAGAAAGCTGAAAGTTATATTACTTCATTAAATGGCAAAATTGATTATGCTCAAAATATAGCAGATGAAAAATTACCTGAAGCTAGAAAATTTGAAAAGAAAGTTGAACTTTCACTTGCTTATCAAGAATTAGATTCATTATCAAATGACAAACAAATTAAAGATAAGGAAAATCAAAAGCAAAAGGTAGAAGATTTAGAAAAAGAAATTTTAAATATATCCACAGAAATTACAGAGCTTGAAAAAACTATGAAATCAGGAAAACAAAAATATTTAGCAATAAAAAATGGTACAGATTGTCTTTGCCCTACTTGTGAGCAGACTATAAAAGATGAGGCAAAAGAAAAAACTATTGCTAATATGAGAAAAAATTTAACAGATGCTTTTAACAGAAAAAACACATTAGAAGCAAAGGAAAAAGACTTAAAATTTAAACTTACAATGGAAAAGTGTCATTATCACGCACTAGGTGGAGATACAAGTATAGATAATACTAAGAAAATTGCCAATATAAAAGAAAATATAGATAAATTAGAATTAGAGAAAAAAGAAATAGAAAAATTTAATAATGAAATTTCTATCAAAGAAAAAAATATACAAAATGCTAAAATCGACATATCTAATTTTAATAAACAAATTTCTATACAAAATAAATATATTAGTGATTTGAAAGATGCAAGAAAAGTTGCTCAAAAGCTATATATTGGTTACATTGAAGAAAAAATGAAACTTGCAAAACATTACTTAAAAGATGTTAAAGTGAAGTTTTATTCTGTATTAAAGACAACAGGAGAAATAAAAGACGACTTCGTAATTACTTACAAAGGTAATTTATTATCTAATTTGTCTAGGTCAGAAACTATTGCAACAGCCTTAGAATTTGCCAATATGTTTAATAAAATCGCAAAAACTAACTTCCCTATCTTCATTGATGACATGGAAAGTTGTGCAGATTATGATTTTATAAAAAGTTATGCAAGTAACTCACAATTAATTTTGTCTAATGTAGTTAAGGGCTCAAATTTAAAAATTGCAGATTATTATAATAATGAAGATTGTACTATTATAAAACCTGTAATAACTAACGCAAAAACTATCAAAGTTTATAACAAAAATACTACTGCTATTCCAAAAGCAGCATAAAAAATATAGAAAAGTCAGATAACTTCTGGCTTTTTCTATTCTAAAAAAGAAAGGAAGATTTACATATGAAAATTAAATGTTTATTAGTTATGCCAAATAAAGAGGTACAAAAAGTTAAAATACCAGGAAGTCTAAAATTTGTAAGGGCTTTAATAGGAAAAGATTTATTAAAGATACGATTAAATAAAAATAACTTAATTATTGCTAATCAAAACGCAGCAAATGATGAGTTCAATAGGCTTTTTCAAGGTTGCATCTTATATGGAACTTTTTTAGTTGTTTCAATTAAAAATAAAAAACTAACTTCAATAAAAAGAAAGGATACAAGAAAATTTTACAATATGTTTAAACTTGTAAAACATGAAAAGAAAATAGCAAGATACAAAGAAGAATTTTTGGAAGAATACTATTACAGACAAAGAAAAATGAAAGTAAAAAATAGAAAGCATAATAAAGAGGTTATCTTTAAAAATGCTGCATAAAAGAAAGGAAGGAATTAAAGAATGAAATATTTAGCAATGGTTGTATTAAACCCAAATATCAGCAAAAGAAAAATTGATTTTATACAAGGAGGAATTGTAAGTTTATTTGAACAAAAAAGCAGAGTAAACAAAACCTATTTTTTAGGAAAACGTAAGTTAGAATATCCTGTGAAGAAATTTGAAGAAGGTTATCATTTAAAATTTGAAATCGAGACAAATGAAAAGAAAATAACACAAATCAAAAATATTTTAAAGTCTAATGGCAATGTTATTTTCCATTTCATCATTAACAATGAGACACAAAAAAATACATTACTTATTCTAAAAAAGATTAAAAATCCTTTTAGAGTAAATCAAAATGTAAATGCTTTTACACCTATATCAAAAAATTCAAAAGTATATATGTTAATTAGCAAAAATCTAAAACTACCTTTTGCAGAATCTAACATACTTGCTATAAGTGATAATATTGATAAATTATTTCAAGTGGCATTCAAAAAGTTACAAGAATATGTTTATGTGAAAGGTTTTCATACTACAAAAGAATTACGTAATATGAAAGAAATCGAAAATGAGCTTAAAAAATATAGGAAAGTACAATTTACATTAGGCGATAACATCAATGTAGGACAAGAATTATCAATTCAAGAAAAAGTTTTAATTTAGGAGGAATCAAGTTATGAATAATTATGAAACAATTTTTTTAATGAAAGATGATATTACAGAAGAACAAAGGAATGCCGTTGTAGATACAATAAGACAATACCTTAATGAAAATGCAAAGATATCAAATGAAGAAGATATAGGAAAAAGAAAATTAGCTTATGATATTAGAAAATATCAATATGCTTATTATTACATAATTTATTTTAACGGAAAAGCTAGTGTTATTCCTGAATTAGAGAGAAATTATCGTACAAATGAAGATATACTAAAACATATCGTAGTAAAATTAGATGATTAGAAAGGAAGGAAAGAATTATGAACAAGACAATTTTATTAGGAAGATTAACAAAAAATCCAGAAATTAAATTTTCACAAACAAATAATGTAAAGGTTGCTACATTTAGTTTAGCAGTAAATAGAAAATATGTAAAACAAGGAGAAGAAAGACAAGCAGATTTCTTTAATATAGTCGCATACTCAAAACTTGCTGACTTTGTAGAAAAGTTTTTAAAACAGGGTATTCAAGTATGTGTTAATGGTAGACTTCAAACGAGAAACTATGAAGATAAGAATGGCATTAAAAGATATGTCACAGAAGTCATTGCAGAAGAAATAGATTTTGCTGATAGTTATACAAAAATTGAAAGCAATGCTGATAATACACAAGAAACTGTTAGTGAGGAATTAAAGGAAAAAGACGCATCAGAAGATTTTATTTCTAATGGTGATGATCTTCCATTTTGATATAGGAGGGGTATAAATGAAATTAACAGGAAGAGAATATGTTAGTTTGTCTGCTCTAAGAAATGATGGTTATAGATTTACTATTTGTTGCCTTACATTAGACCAACTATTAAATCGTTTTATTATTAGTAATATTTTAAATGATTTAAAAAAAGATATAAATACTAGGAAACATACTACAACATCTATAATAATTAATCACAATGCAAATGATAGTATAAAATTAAAAAAAAGAGATAAGTTAAACATACATTATCAAATATCTTTAATCAATAATATATTAAATGACACTTTATATGATGCTTATGATAAAAATTTAGAATTAAAAGATTTCTATAATACCATTGTTGACTTATTTGAAACATATGCTTATGAAATGGATACAGAAATAGATAACATACATATTGATATTGTAGAAATAGAAATTGTGAAAGGAGACAAAAATGAAAATCAAATTATATAGTTCAACAGATGAAGAATTACTTGAAAACTTTGCAAAAATAGCAAAAAAATATGCAAGTAACAATTCTATTACTATCACCAAACATCCATTGTTTGGTGATGATTACTATATCAATTTTGAAGTAGATTCATTAGAGTTTTTACCAAAATTAGAGCAAGACTTATTTAACATATATGGTACAGAATATTTACTAATATTTTGTACTATTGATGAAAATACATATGGAATAAATATTTATAATGGCTATTTAGATTAACAAAAATAGAGGAGGGTTTACATATGGAAAAAACAAATATTGTATCAGTAAAATATGAAGATAGATATATGCCTAAAACATTTAGTGGAAAAGCATATTCTTATATTACAGCAATTCCATTAGAAGTTGGAGATTTAGTTGTCGCTCCTACTTCTTATGGAGAAAAAATCGCAAGAGTATCAGCAATAAACATTCCAGAATTTCAAGTTGAATTTATGAAAGCCAATTTAAAATTGATTACTGAAAAAATCGACAGACAAAAGTATTTGCAAGAAGATAAAATATCAAAAGAGGCTGCATAATATGAATGGTAAGGAAATAGCAAATATTCTAGTTCAAAAATTAATTGCAGAAGGTTTTATTGTTCATAGATATAATTCACATACTACAAGTTCAATTTATATCAAGCTGGACTATGGGCTTTCTTGTGGTATTAGAATAGCAGATCATCCTGGCAAAAAGAAATACAGTTACAGATTTAATGTAATAAAAGATTATATTGGAGATAAGGTCATCATAAAAGATGGCCTTATTTGCCGATTTTATGATTTTACAGAACTAGAAGAAGTAATAAAAGCAGTTCAAAAAGAAAGACAAGAAAAAATCAATAAATATGGCTTACAAAATTACAAGAAATACATGGAAAGAGAATCAAAAGATGATTTATATACAAGATTTAAGAAGATGGAGGTAAAAAAGAAATGACTGGTTTTGAAAGATTAAAGGAACAAGTAAAAGACCAAGAGGACAAAGCACTATTACAAACAGTAGACTATTTACTATCTCGTAAAGATATGGAACAAAAATATCTAAATCCAGAAAAAACGCTTGCTGAAATGGGACAATTTATTAGACAAAAAGGTATGAAGTATTACAAAAATGGTTGGAATTATATTACTAATGAAGTTGTATATGCGTGGGCTATTATGTATTTTTCATTACCTAACTCTTTTCTAAAAATAGAAAAGAAAGATACTAATAACAATAAAAACAAGACAAAAACATCTTCTAAAAAAGCTAGTTCTAAAAATAATGTTGTTTCATTAGAAGATGCAAAAAAGAATATGGAAAAGAAAAAAGAAATAGAACAAATCTCTTTATTTGGAGGTGTTGCATAATGAAACAGAAAGAAGTAGACAAGTTAATGCTTAAAGTAGATAAAAAATGTAAACTTCCAAAATATTGGGATAACTTCATTAATGAAAACTCAAAAACACATCACCTAATTATAAAAGATAAAGAAAAGAAAAAATTGTATTGTACAAATTGCAACAAATATTTTATTGACAAAACAATAAAGGTTCGTGATTATGTAGAATGTCCTAATTGTCATAAGAAATCAGGAGTTTATGGCATAAACTATTACAGACGTTCATTTGAACAGTCTGTTGTATTAGTTCAACGAATGGATAAAAAAGTTATTATAAGAATTTTTGAGATATATTCTTATTTTGAAGGAGATAGTAAAAAAATCAAAAGAAGCTGTATTGAGTATGCAAGAATAGTGCCTGGTATAGGAAGATTCTTAGGGAATAATGTTTATATCAATATGTTTGGAGTTTTAAGAGTATATCATGGATATAAGAAAATAAGTTGGTCAGAATATAAAGGTCATAAATATTTAACGGATTATCCTACATATCCATATAACAAAAAAAGAATTATAAAAGGTACAATTATGGAATATGCACCCATAAAAGAATTTATGGATAAATTTTCATATTACCGTTATAATTTTTTAGATGTATTGGAATTAGCTGCTTATGGTAGTTTTGAACTATTATGGAAAATGAAATTATATAATTTATGTTTTTATTCTAAGGTTTTAAATAAAAATGGTAGTTTTTATAAACGATTTAGAGTCCCTAAAAGTTTTTTGAAATTTATGCAAGATAACAATGTTTCATACAAAGAACTAATGTTACTTCAATTATTTCAGAAAGCTGATAAAATGTTACTTCAAAAATATCGTAATACTAATATAAATTATTTAAGATTTTTAGTTAAAAATAATGTCTTAGATGATGTTTTAAGGGCAGGGATAGAACTTAATTACAATAATATGAATCTTATAAAAGAAATAAGTAAAGAAATTCCATTAAAAAAATTAATGAAATATCAAAAAGGGTTAAATAATTTGAATATTTATAAAGATTATTTAGCTATGGCAAAAAAATTATCATATCATTATAAATCCTCAAAAGATTTATTCCCAAGAAATTTAATATCAAGACATGATAAAATGCAGAAAAAAATTGCTATTGAAGAAGATATGGATACACAGTTTAAAGCATATTTAAGATATTTAGATTTATCAAAATATACTTATGAAGATGACAAATATATTATTTTTCCTGCACCTAGTATAGATGATTTAAAAGATGAAGGAAAACAGCAAGGAAATTGTGTTGGCTATATGTACTTAAACCCATATATAGAAAATAAAACTGAAATTTATTTTATAAGAAATTTATCAGAAGTTACCAAATCATTTATAACGCTAGAATTTAAAAATGGTCGTGTAGTTCAAAAAGAATTACCTCATCATAATAGAAATTTTACAGATGAACAAAATGCTTTTATAGATAAATGGCTTGGTTTTAGAAGTTTTATAGAGAAGAAAGAAAAATATAAAAAGAAACAAGAAATTAAAGTCATCAAATATAACTTCAAAAAGATGGCTGCATAAAGGAGGAGATTAGAAATGAAATCTACATATAATAGAAAAACTAGGGCCAAAGAAATATTTGATAAGGTTGTTAGCAATGTACGAACCATTATACAAAACGGAGAATATGAAAAATATTTAAAGTTTCAAAATAAATTTACAAAATACAGTTTTAATAATACCATCCTAATATTTAGTCAATTTCCAGATGCTACAAATGTTGCTGGAAAAGCTAAATGGAAAGAACTAGGCAGAGAATTGATAAAAGATGCTAAAAGAATACAAATAACTGCAGGTATGCCAGTACAAGCTAAAACAAAAGTAAAGAAAATCGTTGATGGAAAAGAGGTCGAAGAAGAACAGACTTATAATTATATAGCTTATAAATCAGTATATGTATATGATATATCTCAAACAATAGGAGAACCAGTACCGCTAGAAGTTAAAATGCTATCTAGTGAAAATATGGGTTCTTTTTTTGAAAAGTTAAAGCAATTTAGTAAGTTCCCAGTATATGAAAAAGAACTTGAACAGGGTGTAAAAGGGTATTATAGTCCTAAATATAAGGAAATATCAATAGAAAAAAGAATGTCCATTGATGCAAAGGTAGCTGTGCTTTTACATGAATTAACACATGGTCTATATGATGATTTTGATTACAAGACTGATAGAAATTTATCAGAGGTTTTTGTCGAATCTGTTGCCTATATGGTAGCCGATTATTTTGGACTTGATAATTCTATGTGTAGTTTTAATTACATTACACAATATGCCGATGGTGATCCTAAGATTTTAATTGACTTGGGAAAAAAAATAAAGAAGTGTGCAACTGATTTTATAAAAGAACTTGAAAAATTTGAAGTTCAACAAGAAGAACAGCTTGCAGCTTAGTCGAAAGGAGAATTAAATTATGGTTATTGAATATGAAAAATATAAATTTACAAAGGAAAATGGCAAAATCGAAATTGACGATACTAAAAATATATTTTTAAAAGGAACAAATCCTTTTGACAACTTAGATACTTATTTTGGGGTATGGCCTAATAATGGTGGTTTATCTATTGTAACGATTATAAGTTATAGAACCATTACATATAAACACTACTTAAACACGAATTTATCTACAATATATGATATACAAGAATATTTAAAAAACAATAATAATGTAAAAATTATTCAAAAAGACCAATTTGAAGAACAAATAAATCATATAAGGTCAATATTTGAAATAGGAAAGGATGAAAAATATGTGTAGTAGAAATAATAAGGTATTGTGTAATCAATGCTCTGCTAGAATAAATTACCGTAAAAGACAGGAATACTTGTTAAATGTATATGCAACTAAAAGAATGTATGAAATTAGAGTGTAAGGTAGGTATAAGAATGGAAAATAATATTAACAAGAAAAAATGTAGTGCATGGTGTGAGTTATTATTGGCTATTATGAAAATGACCAAAGAATTAAATAAATATGAAAAAAAATACATATATGCTAATTTTACAATCGCTATGGCCAATCTAGAATTAGAAGAATTACAGGAAAAAACAGGAGGAAAAAATGTTTAAGTTATATAAGAATAATGAACTAATATTAGTAGCTCCATATTGGGAAGACTTAGTTGGTTTTGTTGAAATCATAAAGAAATACAATAAAAAGTTCATCAACAGGAAAGAATTTGTTGTAAAGTGTAATAATGAAACATTTTATTATTGGAAAAGAAAATAAGTAAGAAAGGATACAAGAATCATGAATTATTTAGATGAACAAGAAGTAAAAAAACATATAAATATTTTGAATGTAGCATATCACTTATGTTTAGAAATCGTAGAACAAGTTGGATATGAATATAAAGCAATCTGCCCATTTTGTGGTTATAATAAAAATAGTAAAGTCCCTACCCTATCTTTAAATATTGAAACTAATAAATATTGTTGTAGCCGTTGTGGTGCAGGAGGATATTCAATAGGTTTATATGCTCGAATGAAAAAAATAACTAATCAAGAAGCATATAGAGAGCTTTTAGATAGAGAATGTTATTCTCAAAATAGAGTAGCAGTTGAGATAAGCCCTATAAATTTATTAGCAGACATACAGTTAAGAGATAGAGTTTATAGAGATTTACTAGATATGTTAAAATTAGAAAGTCAGCATAAAAGTTATTTAAGGAAAATAGGTTTGTTAGATAGTTCTATTGAAGATAATTTATATAGAACTGTACCTAAAAATTATATTAAAAGAAGGTTAATATCTCATATTTTATCTAAAAAGTATGATCTTGCAGGAATACCAGGTATGTTTCAAGAGGAAGATTTTAAATGGTGCTTTAATAGATATAATGGCTTTTTTGTACCAGTTTTTAATGAAGAAGGTTTAATACAAGGTCTTTCTATACATTTAGATAAACCATTTAATGATTCAGAAGATATATGGTTTTCAAGTAATAACAAGATAAATGGAACAGCTACTAAAAATTATATAATGAAAAGTAATATATCTGAAGATACAACAGATGTTATTTTAACTGATAATTTTATTTTAGGTCATCTTATAAAAGATGCTTTAAATTTACCAGTTATAAGCTTTCAAAACATATCTAATTCATATATGATATTGAAAGAAATTGAAAATACTAATATTAAAAATATTACTTTTATTATAAGAATACCTAATTGTAACAATAATTTAGATTATATTATAAATCGTATTTTTCGTGATTTATTACCACTAGGATACAATTTAGATACTAAATGCATTTCAAATTTTAATGAAATCTTTGATTTAGATTTTTTTGATAATAATTTTAATGTAAATAATACATTAAAAAATGTTGCTTGAAAATTAAGTATAGTCTATTCTTAAAGAATAGGCTATATTTTTTTGCTTTTATATGCTATAATTACATTTAATAATAATAAAATATAATAAAAGAGGAAAGAGGTAAAAATGAAAAAGAAATACTACTTTTTTATAATTATAATAATTTGTATATTTTTATTAATATCAACTATATTACTTATTGTTAAAAAAAGAGAAAACACTAATAATAACAGTGAGATTAAAGAAAATTTTTCAAATGTTAGCTTAGAAGAAAATACAATAGAAAATAATAATATAAATTATAAAATATTAGGTACATATAATGCTAAAAGGCCAGATGGAACAGAAGCATTTACTTATATTTTTTCTGAAAACTCTGTAATTTTTGCATCTGATACCTATAACGATGGTACATATATAATAGATGGAAATAAAATAAAAATCACCTATTCAGTAACACATTCGCCAGTTGATAATTCACCTATGGATTTTGTTAGAAATCCAGAAGAATTAATAATTGAAGATGATAACACTTTAATTAATAAAGATGGAACGAAATTTTATAAAACTAGTGAAAAAACAACATTAGAATAGAAGTTAAAATATTAAATAGTAAAAGGAAAATACTACAATAAATGAAAAATTTTTATGATATACATTTATAGAAGGAGAAGTTTAATGGAAGAAATAGAAAAAAAATATGTTGTTCTAGATGTAGAAACAAACGGACTATCTTCTATATATGACGATTTATTATCCGTTTCAATATATAAGCCCGATGATAATAAAATATTAAATAGATTTTTACCTTTGGAATTAGCAAAAAGTGTTTATACCACAGATATTAATGGAATAACAAAGAAAATGTTAAAGGATGCAAAACCTTTTTCGCAAGAAGAAATAGATAATATAATAGAAGAATTTGAATTAGATAAGAGAACTATCTTAACTTATGGAAATATAGATGAAAAATTTATTAAAAATTATTTAAAAAGGAAAAAACTAAAAGGCTATGAAAGAATGAATTTTTATAATTTTAAGCATGATATAATTTCATCTTCTTTTGCTGGAAATGTAACAAAAGATAATCTTTGTAGAATATATGGTATTGATAATGTAAAAGAAGTTCATAGTGGAGAAAATGATTGTTTATTAGAGTGGCAGTTGTTTAAAAAAATGAATGGTAATAAATTATTAGTAACTGGTAATAATGTTTATGAACTAAATAGTGATTATATAATTCCAGCTAGTTATTTATCCACATATCCTAATTTTAAATATTGCTTTGATGATTTTCCAAAACTAGAATATTCTGTTAGACGAGTAAAAACCATAGTTATAAAAACTAATAAAATAAAAAAATTTGATACAAATATTAGTGGAATGACAATAGAACATTTAATAAATACAATGTTAAATGTAAAAGAAATTGATTCATTTGAATTTTTATTGAAAAATAAGCAAAAGTTAAAGTATATAGGAAGGTTGCCATCTATTTACAATGAAATTCCAACAATATTTAACAATGATGGAACTATAACAGCTATTAGAGAAGAAGATAAAAAAATGGTAAATGAAATAAATCAAACAATAGAAGAATTAAAAAGAAAAATAGAACCTGTAATAGAATACATTAAAAATAGCATATTTAAAAATAAAGAAATCCTTTCTCAAGAACTAGTCATTTCCAAAGATAAAAAAGTACTAGCTAGATGCGATTTATCAAACGAAAAAAGTATTTTAGAAATTAAAACATATTCTTTAAAAATGGAAAGAGTAAAATATCAATTATACTATGAAGCAAATGGTAGGAATTGTTATATTATGAATATTGACTGGGATAGAGCTAATAAAAAAATAACTTTTACAATTTCCAAAGTAACTTTAAAATTAAAAGAAGATAAGACGACTAAAAAAGAAGTAAATAAAAATACAGAAGTAGATAAAGATATAATTTTAACAGAAAAAGATTACAAAAATAGTATTAAATGTAAATATATAGATTTTATTGGATATGATGAAAGAATTAAAATGTTAGTTAAATTGCATTGCAAAAAATGTAATAAAACATGGATAACTACATATAAAAATGGACTAGATATACGAAAATGCCCTTTCTGTGAAGGAAAAACTTATAAGAAACTAAGTGAAACTGAAAAATTGGAAAAAAGGACACAGAGATACAAACAAAAAATCAAAGAAAGAAGTAATGGAAATATTGAGATTAGTAATTATAAAAATGCCAAAGAAAATGTAAATGCTAAATGTATAAATTGTAGTTATGAATGGATAATAAGAGCAGATCATCTTTTAGAAAGATGTCATTGCCCAAAATGCAAAAAATAATATAATAAAGATAGCTTTACTGCTATCTTTTCTCTTATTCTATGGTGTTTTTTAAATCATTATAATTTATGTTTAATACTTTACAAAGACCAATTAACTCAAAGTCTTTTACAATTTGTTTTCCATCCTCAATTCTTTTTAATTCTGTTGAATCTAAATAAACAGCATGTAATTGCAGCATTCTACTAACATCAATCTTTTCAAGATTGCGTTTTTCTCTATATTCCTTTATTAAATTACCAATAACATTACTTTTTTTATTTTCATATTTTTTCATTTTTATATATTTCCTTACCCAATAATATTATTGATTTTATTATATTTTTCTGCTATTATATCGAGAGAGCCTCGATATAACTGTATTATTTTATCCATTAATAAAATAATTATGAGTAAAGGAATAAATAGAACTAAAAAACATATGAAAAAACAAAAAGCTAACAATATACCACCATATAATGTTAGCCTTTATAAATATTTATTTAGTATTTAATAAAATTGTAATCATTTTGTTAATAACGGTTTTATCTCTATCAGATAACAATTCGTATTGGTCTATTATATCAGGTGATTTAATAAGACCTTTAAAAAGTTTATTAGAAGAACAATTAGCGGTATTACAAATATTGATTGCATTATCAATACTAATACCGGGTCTTTCCTGTTTCAATTTGAGATAGAAATTGTGCATTAATGTTTAAATTTTCTGCAAATTCTTCTTGAGTTAAATTTAGTTCTTTTCTAATACCTTTTACATTACGGCCTAGAATCAAACTATTATCAATATTTGACATTAGTTATCTCACCCCATAGTTAGTATATTAAAAATTGAGTTAAAAATGAAATAGTCATCAACTCTAATTTGCTTGCAATTATATAGTTGACAACTATATAAAAACAGGTATAATAAGAAGAAAATCGAGGTAACATCTATACAAAGTGGTAATAAATCCATGTAGCAACTATAAATTATTTCTAGTTGGATATAGATTTATTACAAAAATAATTCGAAGAATGGAGGTGTTAAGATGTATTTATACTATATTATCTGTGCTTTAGTATTTATTATAGCCATTATGATTTGTTTTATGATGGAGAAAAAGAAAGAATATGATTTTGTTATATCTAAAAAAGACGATAAGATTAACAAAGTATCTGAACAATGTGAATTTTACAAGAAGAAATGTGAAAGTTTAAAAGATGTAATTGGAATGAATAAAGAATTTGATGAAGATAAAAAAATAAAAGTAGCTAAAGAACCAACATATGATCCAATATATAAAGGAAAAAAGGCTTTAATTGGAGATTATTTTAAACCTTCATATATGCATACAAAAAAGGTATTGGAAAGTTTAGGGTTTATTGTTACAGTTGCATTAACTAGCAAAGAAGTCATAGAAAGAATTAATAATGGTGAAAAATATGATGTTATTTTTAGCAACAATATATATAATGATGGTACTGGACCAGAATGCTTAACAAAACTTAAACAAATAAAAGGCTTCAATATTCCTGTTATTATACATACAATTACTAGAGATGCGAGAGAACGATTTGTAAATGAAATTGGATTTGATGATTATATTGAAAAACCTGTAAATCAAGAAGATTTAAAGCCAATTTTAAAAAAGTTTTTAAATAAGGAAATAGCATAAAAATTAAAAAATCATAAATTTTCTTTTATAGAATTTATGATTTTTTTTGATAAAAAAAAGCAGATACATTGCTGCATCTGCTAAAAGATTTAGTAATATATAAATATATGAATCCATTTATATACTACACTATTTATAACATAAAAAGGTCTAAAAATCAATAAATTTCATCATCCTCTGTGATTTCATCATTGACTACATCTAAGTCCGGATAGGTACAATATAAAAATGGTATATTAGTAGTTATTTTATCTACATCTTCCCTATCAGGAAACGCTAAAATAAGTCTATCTGCTTTAGGGAGGCATAGGGGAGAATTAATTAATTTTATGATTCCTTTTTTGTTTTCCTCATCTGCTACAATTATATGATATAGTAAATGATCTTTTGTTAAAAATGTGATATATATAGGAAAATTGTTTTTATGAAATGTTACGAATCTCCCTTTATATCTGCATAAAATATCAAGTGCTACTAACATATTATCATCTATTTTTTGTGTATTATGCACAAATATATTTCCTTTTCTACTTATCATACTTGATAAAATACTTCTAAAATTATTGTTATATTCATCAAATAACCTTTGCAACTGGTCTATTCTAGCCGAACCAAAATCCTGTAAAAAATTAATAATTTTTTCATCTTTTTCTTTTATTTTAATCACCTTCTTCTATTAAATTATTCGCATAAGATAACCATAAATTAACTTCTTATCTTCTTTTATTTCTGTGATTTTTATTAACACAGTATCCTTAAAATGTGGATAACTATTAAAGCGAGGTGGCACTCTTGCAAGAACACTAACTTTTGAATTATCAAGTTGTACAATTATTCCACTATTTTTCTTTGGAAATGCTATTACTTTCCCAGTATATTCTCCATTTTCTACAATATATCTTCTTATATTTTTAAAAGGATTTTCTGTAAAATCTTTTGCAGATAACTCAAACACATTATTTTCAATATCAATATTCTTAATTCTAACTTTTAACATTTCACCTGCAGAGTAATAATCTTTACAATTTACTATATATATGTGTTGTAAATTTTCTGCTTTTATTACTACCTCTTTTCCATATAAATCAACAATAATATGCTTTATACCAACTGCTAAGATTCTAACTTTTACAGTATCATTTATTTTTAATTTTGGAAGTTCTAATTGTGATCTTAGTTCCATTGCATCTTTCCTGCTTGCTATGGCAATATTACTTGTACTATCATACTCAATTACAACAAAATCTATCTCTGCTCCAAGCATACCTCTAATTACTGATTTGTTTACTTTTTCAATACCTAAATGAGTACATGGAATTAGTATTTTTATATTGTTATACCATACAATAGCACAAGGGATAGTTTCTCCTTTTAATTTATAATATTCATCTTCAATTCCACTTATTTTACCTGTTAAAATTCTTTTTTCTTCTTTGCTTCTTAATATTTCTTTTAATGTTAGGTCCTCCAATTTTTCACCTCCAATAAAAAAACATCTACCATTTTAGGTAAATGCCATTTATTAATTTTTTGTAATTATAATAAATTTTCTTGTCTTCTCCTATAATTAAATTTGGTCTTTCATCTATTTTTAATAACTTTAACAAAAATCAATTCATTTATTATAAAGTTCTTCAATTTTCATAATTCTATCATACTTTCACTTATAAATAATTGCTAAACAAGTATAACATAAAAGAATAAATTGCACTACAATTTGCTTTATATTCTATATATAAATTTATTTCATACTAAAAGAGAACCACTTATATGTGATTCTCCTGAAAATAAAAGGGGATGCTTTGTACTTTAAGAAATTTTTTGTAACACTATAATATCATATTTATTTTTTGTCAAATTGTGATTTTCTCAATATTTTTTTGTGTTTATTTTTATTTATTAAATATATTTTTCAATAAATTTATTGTATTTTCAATGATATTTCTTCTCCAGTATATTCTTCACAAAACCATTCCCATTGCCTTATTCTTTTTTCAAAGTGAATATTTTTTAAAGGATTTTGTATATATATAGCTTTTAACTGATCATTTATATTAGAAATTAAGCACAAATAATATTCATTACCTAACTGATGTGCTGAAGTATATTCGTTATTAGTCATAGAAAAAGAATCACCATAATTTTTTAAGAATTTTACTTCTATATATCTTTTTTCACCCGTAGGTGTGGTACTTTCCACATCATATCCTAAGTTCCTAATGCTAACATCAATTGCTTCATTTCCTAAATACTCTTCTATTTCTACGCATTGTTTTTCTGCACTTCTCCATTTTGAAATAATTATGCCTGTTTCAATTGTTTTATTATTGGTTTTTATTACTGTTTTTTTAGTAGTATTTTCCTTAGTATTTGCCATTTCGCAGTAATCCAAAAACCAGTTTAACTCTAATTCAGAGAGACGTTCTTCTAAACAAGTTTTTAATTCAGAATCTAATTCCGTATATTCAGTTATTTCAGAAATCTTTTTGACGCCATTTCTTATTTTTATATAGCACCTATTAAAGTCCACTTCTTTGTTGTTCAATAATATTTCTGTTCTTGCTTTTTTTATTAATGTAATATATATCTGTGATAATGTAGATATATTACATTGCAGAACAAAGTTATATTCTTCAAGCATTTCTATAAAATCTTTTAATTCAAATTCTGCTTCTGAATACTTTTTAAAAAATTCTTCCAAATTATTTATTTCTTTATACAATTCTTTTTTCACGGATAATTGCATAATATAATTAGAATTATTTCTAATATAAATCAAATCAGAATTTTCAAAACTGTCATCAAAAACTTTGTAATCTTTTATATCAACTAATCCAGTATTAGTTTTTATCTTCATATTCTTTATTTTTTCTTTAAACATTTTATCAAACATTATAGAATACTTTGAAAAGTTTGTTAATTTTATTACATTTAATATATCTTGATTTATATTATTACTTTCTTTATCAAATATGTTTTGTATATATTTAAATAGTAAATCACAAGATTCTTTCAAAACTTGATTACTTATTTCATCATCTTTTATATGTTTTCTGGAAGGATCGGTTGAAAAATTCCCATTTATTTTAAATAAATAAGGAGAATAATCCATTGTTGGTAAATAACAGTGAAAAACTGCTTCTTCTTTGTTGCAACCAATAATTTTACCATTTTCTTTTTTGAATGCTAATGCAGTTGAATTTTCTCCTCTTACTATAAACCATTCTTCTGTTGCATCATCGTGATAAATTACAATATTTTTATCCTTTTTTACATATGTTCTTTGTACTACATATTCTGATTTTATTTCATCTGCATCAATTACAAATTGATTAATGTTTTCCAGAAAGATTAAATATGATGTTGAAAAATCTAAAAGTTCATTTATAATTTTATCCGTTTTTGTATTTTCAAAAATAAATATTGTTGAAAACCCTTCTTTAGTTAAACTTTCTACAGTATTTCTTATATTTATTTCTATATCTTGTTCTTTTATATTAAATGGTATTCTAATTGTGGGAATTTTTGTTTTATCTATCCCTAATTTTTTTGAGCATTTTTCCTTTGAAAATGAGAAATATGTATTATTAGAGTATATTAATATTTCATCAGTAATGCTTGTTGTACTTTTAAATCCAATTCCTCTATAACCTATATCTTTTCCTCTTTTTTTAAAACTATGCCCAGATCTACTAATAGCTAATACATCAGCTTCATTAAATAATCTACCATTATTAGCAAAAAACATAAGATTGTTATGCAATATCAGTTTTACTGATTTAGACTTTGCATCATCTGCATTTTGTAGTAGTTCTATTAAAACTCTTTCTGAATAATTTTCTGCCATATATTTTTCCATAGCTGCCATGTCTTCTAATAGCTGTGGAGAATTTTGTGCTTCTTTTAGGAATTTTTCATTAATCTTATTTATTATGTCTTGTAACATCTACCTCTCTCCCTCCGAATATTATAATATTTATTTTTTATTATTTTTTCTTTATTATACTCACTATCTTCTAACTATCTTCTAACTTTTTAATTTTATTGTTTATTTTGTCTTACTTATCTTTAATCTTAAACATTGCAAGTATTTTTTAAAACTTTATTATATAATTTTCTAAATTTTTCCACATTGTTTATGTAGAGTAAATATAACAATATCTTTTGCATTATTTTTTACAAATACTAAAGGTAAATTATAAAGACTCATCATCTTCATTAATAAAATTATCTAAAAGTGATGTATTCTTGAATCTAGAGTCTCTAGACAAATGAAACATAAAGGATTTATTAATTTTTAGCTCATTTATATATTGCATTGCAAGTTTAAAATCAAAACTTGAAATATAATATATTAACTCTATTAAAGCTATAATAATATGTCCTTTTGAATTTTTTGCCCATGGAATTATTTGATTTATTGTTTCTATAGCAATACTCTTCTTGTCAGATTGCTCATACATATTTGAATTAATTAAACAACCTATCACAATGTTTCTTCTTAATTTAATTTGTATTAGTTCAATCCATTCAAATAAATATTTTTTTTCATCTTCACTAAAAGTTTCAAATAAGTTTTCACATATAGCCTTTTCTAATACTCTTAATTTTAATTGTTTATTACTAATTTTATTAAAAACATCATTAGCCATTGCAAAATCTTTTGTTATATATGATTGATTAAAGATTGAACATAATAATGAATTATCTTTTATTGCTATATTATATATCAAAGATTCATTTTTACAAATATAATACAACTGCTCTTTGTATTTATCTTTACTTAATTGATGAATAACTAAATCATAATAATATCTAATAATCCCATTGTTTTCATTCTTCATTTGTTCATTTTCCATATAAATTAAGCATTTTTTGGCATAGTCTATGTGTTTTTCCAATAAATAAAAGAATATATCGGTTATTAGTTTTTCACAATTCCAAAAAAATATGATTTGCTCAAAGTAGCCTTCTAGTTTCTTCAAATCGCTATCTTTTATTTCAGAAAGTTTTGTCAAATCCGTGTATAAAACTCTTGCTTTTCCCACTATATCATCTTCATTATTATCCATTATAGTTATTATTTCTTTTGATATATTATTTGCTTTTGTTTTAATTTTATTTATAATTTCTTCCATTGAGAATGTTGTTGTCACATTTTTGGGCTTTATATTTTCATATTTACTTTTTTCACTATTAACAATAGTATTTTTCTTTATACATTTAAAACATTTTTTGAATAAAGTTTCGTCATTAATGTCTAATATTTTAATTAATAACTCTAATTGATTATTTTGTATAAATGTGAATTGATATATAAGTTTAATTATTAATTCACTATTTCTTATCATCTCAAACATATTATTTATATAAGATGAATTTTTATTCCACCAATTTTCATTCCACCAGTTTATTGGCTCAAATAATATGTTTAAATAATGTTTTATTCTTGATTGCATCGTTAATGTATATATATTATTATTTTCATCTATGCTTATATATTGTTCAAAAAAGTTTTGGGCTAAATTTGAATTATATTCTATTATACAAGCAAAAAGTTTTGATAATTCACTATCTGTTAATATTTTCCTATTATCTAATTCGCTAAAAACTTCTATAATCTTTTGTGCTTGTTCAATGCTTTTAACTGTTTTTTTTGGTGAAAACTCAAATAAAATCTCAATATAATTTTTTATAGCTTGATCTTCTATGAACATTATCCAACGATGTATTGTACTCAATGAAATTTTTTGAGTTTTATATTCACTTAATCTTGAGAAGAAAAAGCACAATTTCTGTTTATCTAATGTTTCTATTATTATTTGCATTATTTCATCTACAAATTCATTCTGATTCTCTATTGTAAATAAATAAATATGCTCAACTAAGTTACTATCAAAGATACTATCATATGAAAAACAAGAAAAACTGTATACCATTTTCTTTAAAGATTTATTTTTATTTAATAGCCTTACATAGTTTTCACATCCAATTTTACTATATATTGCACTTGCTGTATTTTGAATTATGTTTTTATAGATTTCTTCATTTACCGGTATTAATTCTTTAAATTCTTCTATTAATTGTTTCCATATTTCTACTGTTAGGTCTTCATCTAATAAAATAAGCTTACCAATAATTTCAGGAATATAATAAAAGCCTACATTTCCATTTTCTATTAAATTTTGTTTTCTTTCATTCAGTATATCTAAATTTAATTTAATTTCATCCATCATACTTCTCCCATACAAATCTAAACAAAAAAATTACTCTTCTTCAAGATGATTATATCATATATTTAGAAATTCTCAAAACTTCTTTTTCTCTTTTTAATATTTTTCTTAGGTATTTTCTTTGGCATATCTTCTATATTAGAATTGGTAGTCCAATCAGGTTTGTAATTATAAACAGAACTATCTCTCAATTTTTTTGCAAGGGGATGTTCCGTATATCGCATTTTATCTAATAAAAGTGGTTTATTACCTCTTAAAATGGTAAGCAATTTAGTTGTTGGAAGTCTTAATATTTCATCTTTATTTAATAGATTTCTTTGTATCGAAGATATATTCTTATCTCCATATTCTAAAAGGTCACCTTCTATTGAATTAGACTTTCTAACAGACTTACTTTCTGCAGTTGAAACACCAAGTAAATCACAAAAAAATCCGTGCTGTTAAAGTGTCTGTCGTTCCCAAGCCGAGTATTGTATCACAATTTCCAATTATTTCATCAGACATTTTATTAGGATAACGGCTGTCGAGTTGTCCGTTTATTTTGTGTTATTACTATTAGTCCGTATGCCGCCTACTTCTAACCGTGCTAATCTTCTTATTAAATTCGGGAATTTGTCCTATATTTGCAAATTCATCTAAAAAGCAGAAAACATCTACATCACATTTTCCATTTGGCCTTGAATCTGCATATCTAACTAATTTTATAAAAAGAAAAGCATAAAATAATGAGCTTAAAAAATCATATGCTCCATTCATATCATCAGTAATAATATAGTAGATACATGGTTGTTTACCAGGTAAAGTTAAATCTATATCACTTGCAGATGTTAGTCTTTGTAAATCTTCATTTTGAAATGTTTGAAGTCTAGTACCTAAACCTGTTATAACACTTGCTTTTATAGTATCACTACCACTTGCAAAAATGTTATAACTCATCTTTGCTGGATTTTCATTAGGAAGTCCTTTAAACATACTATCAATTTCTCCTAAATCACCTCCAGCAACTTTTTTATAAATATTTGTTAGATTATTTTGATCTACAAGTATTTGTAAAAAATAAAATTCAAATGCCTTTAATAAGTTTTCTTCTGCTCTTGGCCAAAACTCATCTTTACCATTTTTCTTTTGTGTATTCATAATAATAGTATTTGCACTCATTTGAACATCATTAATATTTTCATTTTCTGCAAGAGGATTCCAACGGTCAG
>ERZ1643246.1781-NODE-1781-length-22495-cov-6.738636_pt1 | contig 22495 bp, 20 predicted proteins | sample MGYA00579265_ERZ1643246 | MGnify/ENA primary metagenome ERZ1643246 (study PRJEB29033, sample SAMEA4952261) | chicken gut metagenome | biome: Broiler Chicken; feature: Gastrointestinal Tract; material: Caecum | place: Ireland | collected 2018 | study: Broiler...
GGCTCTATTATATAATTCCTGGCCGTCAATTTCCACAATTTTTTTGTAAAAAATATAGAAATATTGTGAAATTACAAGCATTTTGACTTTTTTCATCTGTGTGCACATTTTTTCTGTGCAAATCTCTCCGAATTACCTTTCCATTTGCCCGGAAAATCCCAGATAGTCAAGAAGAGGCGCCAGATATTTCCGGTCTGTCCAGTCACACTGCCTTCCTCCGGCACACAGAAGTGCCTCCATCCAGGGCTCTCTTTGGGCGGGATCTTTCTTCTCCACAGATTTCTGCAGGATCCCGCAGAGGGTTCGGTCCAAAAAAGTCATCTTTTTCTGATCCCAGGCCCCGCGTCCGTAAAACACGGGGATTCCGGCCAGTTCTCCTCTCATATTATGTTCCCGGACAGCCCGGAAAGCGTTTTCCTCATAGGGGGAAGCTCCCACGCAGAAAACCGCAAGCTGCTTTCCCCGCAGCTCCTGCCAGTGCTTTCTGAAAAAAGACAGCCCCGCAATCCCTGAAGCATAAATTCCCCCAAACAGAAGAACCGTCCCGCAGTCCTGCATCTGCACCGGATTGGCCCACCTGACCTCAGTTATATCAAAGCCCGTTGCCTCCGCCATCCAGCCCGCGTATTTTTTTGCTGCCCCGTATTTTGAGCGGTAAAGAATCATTCCTTTTTTCATGACGGATCCTCCTTCCTGTGTTTGATCTGCTCCAGAAAAGCCTCATACGCCATTTCCTGACGTTTGTATATCTCGTCCAGAGAGATTCCCGGTTTTGTCATGCAGAAAATTGTGCCGATTCCAATGGTATAAATCAGAAGATTTAAATGCAGCTCCTTCGCGGCCTCATGGCTAATCTGCAGCTGTTCCGAAATAAACGCCGCCGTTTCCGCTCCTGCTTCTCTTCTGTACAGCGCATCCAGAGAATCAATTTCCTGCCTTTCATGAAGAATAAAAATCTTAAACAGATGCGGCTCCTCCCCTGCCAGCTGCACATAGGCCCGTCCGGTGCTGCGGAACAGATCCTTCGGCTGAATCCGCTCTGCCAGAAATTGTTTCATAAAATCCTCTACCCGTCCTGTCACTTCCCGCTTCAGCTCTTCCATGTTTTTGCAGTAGCTGTAGATAGGCTGCACAGAGCACCCGAGTCTTTCTGCGATGTTTTTCACCATCACCTGGTCCATGCCCTCCTTTCTGGCTATCTCAAAGGCCGCATCGACCACCATTTTCTTTGTAATTTTCTGCCTCGGCATGCTGTTCCCTCCAAATATAATCTTTTTATATAAATAGATTATATTTCATCTTCAGTTCTCTGTCAAACAACATCTTTTCACAAAAACTGCCCCGTGCCCCTCATCCCGGTAAAGGTTGCCCGGAAAATCAGAATAAAAGTCCGCTGTTTATGCGGCTTTCCGCCGTTTTTTACCGCAAAAATAACTTTTTCAAAAAAGTTCCGGATTTTAATTTTCCTTTAATCTGCCCGTTCTATACTCTCCTCATAAGATACAGAAACGGCAGTCCTACAGCCGGTCTTCTAAATAAAGAATCGATAAAGGAGGAACTCATATGAAAAAGTTATTTTTATCAGCAGCAGCCGTTCTTTCAGTCGGATTACTGGCCGGATGCGGCGTACAGGGAAATGAAGGATCACAGAGTGCTCTCGCGCAGAGCATTGTACAGGAACAGAACGGACAGACTTCTCAGGACAGCGTGTCCGCCCAGTCTTCCCGGGACACCGCCCAGGCAACCCCCACGTCTGACGCCTCCTCTCAGGCGGACACCGTTCAGAGCGGAGACATTGGAGAAGCCCAGGCCACAGCGATTGCTCTGGCTGACGCAGGGCTCAGCGAAGAGGATGTGCTTTATCTTCGGGCCCATCTGGATCGGGATGACGGCTTCATCTATTACGACGTAGACTTTGCCAGTGCCGAAGGGGTAGAATACGATTATGAAATTCAGGCCTCCGATGGGGCGGTCCTGAAAGCCGAGCGGGACAGGGACGATGATTCCCGCAAATACCAGAATACCCCGGAGGGAAGCAACACCGCCTCTTCTGCATCCGCGGCTATCAGCTTTGAGGAAGCAAAAAACATGGCTCTTGGCCGTGTATCCGGCGCGTCCGAGCAGAATCTGGAAATGGAGCTGGAACATGAGGATAGTATCCTGCAGTACGAAGGAGAAATTCACTACGGCGGAATGGAATATGAATTTGAAATAAATGCGGAAACGGGAGAATTCATAAAATGGCACGAAGACCATGACTGAAAGCTTTCTGCCATGACAGCTAAAAAGGGGAGAAGAGAGCCGGCCGGCTCTCTTCTCCCCTTTTTAAACAGCATTTTTTCGGTCAACGCTCCTGCTTCCTGCCCGTATTTCCGAGGGCATGTTCCAGACAATCTCTGTCTGTCATTCCCAGCCGGTCTGTGATCAGCACCAGCTCTGCCTGAAGGCAGGTGATGCTTACCGCGGTGCCGATAAAATCAAGAACTGAATCCACCGCGGCAGCGGCCGCGACCGCTTCCGCCGGGATCCCAAGCTGCGAAAATAAAACGGTAAAACAGGTCAGCGCACCTCCCGGCACCGGAGGGGACGCAATGGAAAGGAGGGTTGCGGCAATCAGAGCGGTCACCAGCCAGACCGGTGTAATACTGATCTGATATTTTTCCGCCATACAGAGAGCCAGGGCCAGGTACTCTATCGTGCAGGATGGCATAAAAAGAACCTGCCCAAGCGGCACCGCAAAATTTGTGATCTTCGCCGGTATACCAAGTTTTTTCTCACATACATCCAGATTCATGGGAAGTACTGCCGCGGATGAAGCTGTAGTCAGCCCGATCAGGAAACAGGGAAGAAGGACTCGAAGGAACCGCAGCCAGGATACTTTTAGTTTTGCTGCGGATGTCATGGTAAAAATCAGCACTGCCGCCAGGCAGGCCCCGGCAGCTAAAACCAGTCCCTTTAGGATACCGTTCATTTCACCAGCTGTATTGGAAGAAATCATCGTATAAAGGCTGAGAAATATGAACAGCGGAATCAGACGCCCTATAAGTTCCATGATATATTTTACTGTCTCATTTAGCTGCTCTACCGCCTGCTTCACCATTGAAACTCTTTCGCCTAAAACCAGCAGCGCGATTCCAAGCACTGCTCCCATAAAAATAATCTGCATGGCGTTGGCTTCCAGAAACGGGGTAACCAGATCACCGGGCAAAATATCCAGAAACATCTGATAGATTTCCTGAAATCCTCCTGCCATTTCCGCCCCTCCTCCGTTCTGCAGTGAAAAGAAGCATCCTAAAACCAGCAGGGAAACTGCGGCCACCACAAAGGAGACACACAGCATATGCAGCAGTACCTTTTTCCCGATCTTTCCCACGGCCGACAAATCTCCCAGACTCAGGATCCCGCAGCACACAGCCAGAAGAATTAAGGGAGAAGATATGGCTTTTAGCACACCCAGAAAAGCCTGAAAGAGAGGTTCTGCAAAAGCGGTCAGAATATCCCGGATTTCCCGGGGCAGGAGCAGGCTGATTCCTCCAAAAACTGCCCCCAGCACAATGGCCAGAAGAATCTGTGCTCCCTGAGATACGCGTTTTTTCTTTGGCGGATGAATGCTCAGACGGTTTTCCCCGTTTTTATAGATATAAGTGAGCGCAATTCCTGCCTGCGCCATCAGTTTTTCATAGATGAATTCGGAATTTCCTGCCTCCTCAAGGTTTTCCGGATTCAGTTCCGGTCCTTCCACCCGCACTTCCAAAAAAGGCTTGCCAAACCGGACGCCTGAATAAAAAGAACAATTTTTCCCTTCTCCCAGGTGCAAAAGCCAGATAGCCAGAATTTCTTCCAGCGAAATTCTCAGGCGAATTATATCCCTCCGATCCACGCCCGCCTCACCCAGTGCCTGGCTGCATGCTTCCGAAAGTCTGTCTATGGTTTCCGCAGACAGCTGATGTTTTTCTGTTCTCTGCTGTATCGTACGCATCTGCATTCTCCTTCTGTGTCTTTTTCGCCCGCTTGTATAAGTATAACATTCTACTTCTTTCTATGGCAACCTCTTTATCGTCAACCTTTTTTTATTTTTGGTTTACATTTCGCCTTCTCTATGCTATGCTAAAAACGCATTAGGAGGTATCCATGAAAACAAAAGAAAAGCTTCTGACATTTTTTGAACAGCACCGGGGCTTCTATTTTTCCGGAGAAGAACTGGCCGGACAGCTTTCAGTTTCCAGAACAGCCGTCTGGAAGGCTGTAAACCGGCTCCGGGAGGATGGATATCAGATAGACGCGGTACAGAACCGCGGATACTGCCTTGCCCCGGATACAGATATCCTTTCTGTCCAGGGTATCCGAAAACATCTGGATTCTGCCTGTTTTTTTCCGGATCTTCAGATACTGTCCCTGGTAGATTCCACTAATTCCCGTCTCCGGGAAGCTGCGGCAGCGGGCGCGCCGGAGGGCACAGCCATCCTGGCCGCATGCCAGAGTGCCGGCCGCGGCCGGTCGGGACGGCGCTTCTATTCTCCGGATCACACGGGTGTGTACATGAGCCTGCTTCTGCGTCCGGAACACGCTTCGCCGGGGGAGGCTGTGCGCTTCACCACCATGGCTGCCGTAGCCGCCTGTGAGGCCATCGAAGAGATTTCCGGGCAGACCGCCGGAATTAAATGGGTCAACGACATCTATATGGACGGACGAAAGGTCAGCGGGATTCTCACGGAAGCCTCCCTGGAAGTGGAAAGCGGTCTTCTGGATTACGCAGTTTTGGGCATCGGCTTTAATCTGTATCCCCCGGAAAACGGATTTCCCGAAGAGCTGTCCTCCGTAGCCGGAGCAATACTTCCCGCTTCCGGCAGTGACGGCAAAAACCGCCTGGCTGCCGGTTTTCTCAACCATTTTATGGCCCGCTACCACTCCAGGAAGAGCAGCGATTACGCAGCAGATTACCGGCGGCGCAGCCTGGTGATCGGCCAGGATATTCTGGTTCTTACTGCGGAAGGTCCCCAAAAGGCCCGGGCACTGGATGTGGATGAAGACTGCCGCCTGCTTGTCCGGTTTGAAAATGGAAAAACAGAATATTTATCCTCCGGCGAAATCCGTGTCCGTATTCCTGAGAAAGGAGTTTCCCATTGAAAAGATCAAAAACAAGAAGTTTGATTCTCTGCGCCATGTTTGTGGCTTTAATTGCCGTGGGCGCCTTTATACGGATTCCCACCCCCATGGTGCCCATCACGCTGCAGTACCTGTTTACAATGCTGGCGGGACTTTTTCTTGGCGGAAAGCTGGGCTGCCTCTCCGTCTGCATTTATATCGCCCTGGGCCTGCTGGGCCTTCCCGTCTTTACGCAGGGCGGCGGTCCGGGATACATTTTTCAGCCCAGCTTCGGCTATATCATTGGCTTTGCCGCAGGCGCTCTGGCCACCGGCACCGTTGCCGGCAAGAGTCCCCGCCCAGGCTTTCCCCGGCTGCTTGCAGCCAATTTCATTGGTCTTGGAATTGTCTATCTGTTTGGAACGCTTTATTACGGTCTGATCAGTACTTTCTATCTGGGAACTCCCATGGGCCTGCTGCCGCTGCTTTTCTACTGCATTCTTATGACTCTGCCCTGGGATATTCTGCTGTGTGTGGCCGGCGCCGGCCTCGGGAAGCGGCTGATCCCGATTCTGCGTTCAGAAAGGATTTAGAAATATGACAAACTTAGATATACTTGCGGAAAAAGTCATGGAGGGGCACCTTCTTACCCGCCGGGAGGCCATGGAACTTTCCGGCTGCTCCCTGGAGCCGCTGTGCCGGAAGGCCGATGAAATCCGCCGGCATTTCTGTTCCGGCCGCTTCGACCTCTGCACCATTGTCAATGGAAAAAGCGGACGCTGCCCGGAAAACTGCCGTTTCTGCGCCCAGTCTGCCCACAGCCACACAGATGCGGCCATATATCCTCTGCTCTCGGAGGAAGAACTTCTGGCGGACGCGGCCCGCTGCGCCGGACAGGGCGTACACCGCTATTCCATCGTCACCTCCGGCCGGCAGCTGAAAGATCCGGAAATAGAACAGCTGTGCCGGGCCATCCGCAGAATCCGTGAGGAAACGGACCTGTCTGTCTGTGCTTCCTGCGGTCTTCTGACGGAAGAACAGTTCCGCTCTCTGAAAGATGCCGGTGTCTCCCGGATCCATAACAATCTGGAAACCTCCCGCAGATACTTTCCCAGCGTCTGCACCACCCATACCTTTGAGGACAAAATCGCGGCCATCCGCAGAGCCCAGGCAGCCGGCCTGTCCGTCTGCAGCGGCGGAATCATGGGCCTTGGAGAAACCTTTGCCGACCGGGTGGACATGGCGCTCACCCTTCGGGAGCTGAAGGTCAAAAGTATTCCCGTCAATCTTTTAAATCCGATTCCCGGCACCCCCATGGCCGGAAACAGAAAGCTCTCTCCGGAGGAATTCCGCCGTATTCTGGCGGTATACCGTTTTCTTCTTCCGGATGCCTTTATCCGCCTGGCCGGAGGCCGCGGCCTGCTGTCGGATAAAGGGCGAAGCTGCTTTCTCTCCGGGGCAAATGCCGCCATTTCCGGGGATATGCTGACCACCGCCGGAATTACTGTGGAAACAGATCTGGCCATGCTGAAAGAACTGGGATACGAGACGGAGGTCTGTCATGAGTAAAAATCTGTTTGTCACCGGCACCGGAACGGATGTGGGCAAAACCTATGTTTCCGGACTGCTTCTAAAAAAGCTGAGGGAGAACGGCTGCCGCGGGGCTTATTTTAAGGCGGCCATGAGCGGCAACCGGCGGCGGGCGGACGGAAGTCTGATTCCGGGAGACGCGCTGCAGGTCCGCACAGTATCCGGCATCTGCCAGCCTCTGGAAGAAATGTGTCCCTATGTTTACGAACATGCCGTTTCCCCCCACCTGGCATCGCAGATAGAGGGGAACCCGGTGGAGCTGGAGCGCGTCCGCCGTTCTTTTACGGAACTGTGCGGCAGATACGACTATATCACTGTGGAAGGCTCAGGCGGAATTCTCTGCCCCATCACCTGGACGGAAACAGAACATCTGCTTCTTCCGGAGCTGATCCGGGCCCTGGATCTTGGCTGCCTTCTGGTGGCTGACGCGGGGCTTGGCACCATCAACAGCGTGCTGCTCACGGTCCGGTATCTGCAGGCGGAGCAAATCCCTCTGAGGGGAATTGTATTGAATCATTTTGAACCCGGAAATCTGATGCATGAGGATAATCGGAAGATGTGCAGCCAGCTGGCGGGCGCAAAGGTCCTCTGCTGCGTTGAAGACGGGGATCAGGACCTGCGGCTGTCCCCGGAGGAGCTGCTGTCCCTGTATGAATGAGAGGTGAAGTATATGATCTGGTATCCCTATGAGCAGATGAAAACCATGACCCCTCCCTATGAAATCGTGGATGCAGAAGGGGTTTATCTGTATACAAAAGAGCGCAGGCTGATTGACTCCATCTCCTCCTGGTGGAGTGTCATCCACGGTTATAAGCATCCGGTTCTGACAGAGGCTATCCGGTCCCAGGCGGAGCGCTTCTCCCACGTGATGCTGGGAGGCCTGACCCATGAACCGGTTCAGAAGCTTTCCGCAAAACTGGAGGAATGGCTGCCCGGTGATCTGGACTGCTGCTTTTTCTCCGATTCCGGCAGCGTTGCCGTGGAGGTGGCGCTGAAAATAGCTCTTCAGTATTTCATAAACCGCGGCGAAAAGAAACGCACAAAAATTCTGGCTCTGGAACACGCCTACCACGGTGATACCTTCAAGGCCATGGAGGCCGGCGATGATGAAGATTATCATTTCATACTGAAGGCCTGCGCTCCCCGCCGTCAGGTTATGCATATTCCGGCCCGCACAGAGGCTCTGGAGGAGGCCTTCCGGCAATACCATGACCATCTGTGCTGCTTTCTGGCGGAGCCCCTTCTCCAGGGTGCCGGCGGCATGCGCATGTATGATCTTTCCTTTCTTCTGCGGGCCAGGGAGCTGTGCGACCAGTACGGCGTGCTGCTGATTTTTGACGAGGTGGCCACAGGATTCGGACGGACCGGAAACCGATTTGTATCCGATCTGGTTCTTCCGGACATCCTCGTGCTGGGCAAGGCCCTCACCGGCGGCTATATCGGTCATGCTGTCACCGTGGCCAGGCGGAAGGTTTTTGCCGCTTTCTATGATGACTGTCCGGAACACGCGCTGATGCACGGCCCCACATTTATGGGAAATGCCCTGGCCTGCAGCGCGGCTCTGGCTTCCATCCGGCTCTTTGAAGAGGAAGATTATATGAGCAGAATCCGCCGGATTGAAGCGGTCACCCGCCGGGAACTGAAAGGCTTTTCAGATCCCAGGATCCGGGAAATCCGGATTATGGGCGCCTGCGTCTGCATGGAAGTAAATGACAGCGCCGCGCTGAAAGGCTACCAGCGGTTTGCCTTTGAACGCGGCGTATTTTCCCGTCCTTTTCTGAACTATCTGTATGCCATGGTTCCCTACATTATTACAGAAGAGGAACTGGTTCAGGTGCTTGACACCATGAAGGCATGGTTTGCCTGACCGCTCTTACTGCTTTGCGGCATTTTCAATGCAGCGGATGGCGTTCAGGCTTCTCGGATAACCAATGTACGGAAGACACTGGGAGACCACTTTCACCAGAAAAGCCTGATCATTTCCCAGATTCATATTGCCCTTTGCATGGGAGGTCAGCTGGGGCTCACAGCCGCCCTGGGCTGCCAGGAAACAGAAGGTAATCATTTCCCTCTGCTTCAGGTCGAGGCCGGTGCGCGTATAGAAATCGCCAAAGCAGTTGGCGCCCAGCCACCGGTTGATATGGCCTCCCTTCCAGGCTTCCCTCATCTGCTCCCCGAAAATATGTACCTGAATATCTACGCCCTTCTCCAGCCGGTCCTCCATGGTGGTGGTGGCCTGTCCCTCCAGAGGAAGCTTTACGCCCCGTTCTGTCAGAACTTCATTGACAATGTCCAGGAATGAACGTACCCGCCCCATGCCCAGATAGTCTACGGCCTGGTAAACCGTTTCTTTTACCATCACAGGGGTTACCCCGGCATCCAGAGCATCCGGCAGCAGCTCTCTGAAAGCATCTGTTCCCTGACAGCCCAGCAGCGTGGCCAGAATGGCCAGATACCGGGTGGAACCATCCAGCTCCTGTCCCTCTTCCTCCGGCACCTCCCGCAGCGCAAAATGCTCAAATCTCTCCATAAATTCCGGGTCTGTCTCCCGCAGGCTCTTTCTGTCAGACATTTTTTCTCCTTTCCGCGGCTGAAAACCGCTCGCACAAGTAAACAGACGGGACACCTGATCTTCTGTGCCCCGCCCCTCCATTATTTCAGCTTGTCATACTCCGCAGCTTCTACAGGCTCCAGCCACTCATTGGAGGCTCCCTCCGCAGGCACCTCAACGGCCAGATGCTGGAACCAGCTGTCCTTCGCCGCACCATGCCAGTGCTTCACCTCCGGCGGAATATTCACCACATCCCCCGGATGGAGCTCCTGCGTCTCTTTGCCCCACTCCTGATACCAGCCGCGGCCGCCTGTCACCAACAGAATCTGGCCGCCTTTATGGTGAATGTGCCAGTTATTCCGGCAGCCCGGCTCAAAAGTCACATTGCCGACTCCCACTCTCTCTGTGGTGAGCATCTTCAGATAACTCTGTCCGGTAAAGTACTGCGCGAACGCCGTATTCGGCTCGCCGATCTCAAATACGTTTCCCCCGCCTAAATCCTGTTTCATTTTTTCTGTATCCATGTGTAACGCCTCCCGTTTGAAAAACAATTCTTTTCTTTTTTGTCTGTATATATTGTATAACTGGTTGCGTCTATGGGCAAATGCTTAGTTTACATGGGGGAGTATGCCTCGGAGGTATTAGTATTCGATCAACCCATAAATCCATTTCATTTTCCGGATACTCTCTGCCTCCTGCTTACTTATCTGTCCCGGCCTCCGTGATTTCGGGTCCGAACAGCCGGTTCAGCTTCTTCATGGCTTTCTCGTCCGCAAAGGCAAGAACAGACTGGCCGGCCCGGATCACTGTCCCGCCGTGGGGGATAATCAGGGTATCATCGTCTTCATAGATGGCGATCAGCACCGCCTGCTCCGGCAGATCCAACTCCGCCACCGACCGGTTAACCGCTGATGAATGATAATCCACATGAACACGGACAATGGAATATTCTCCCTTGGAAAGACGCATGAGCGTCATAATAGAGTGATAATTCATCTCATCGGCAATCATATGGCCAATGATATCTGCCTGGTTGATCCGGACATCCACGCCCATACCGGAGTTAAACAGCCAGACATTTTTTGGGTAATTCACCCGGGCCACGACTTTGGGCACATCGTATTCAAATTTTGCCATCATAGCCACCGTCAGATTTACCTCATCCAATCCCGCCGCGCAGACCAGGGCGCTGCAGGTTCTTACACCGGCCCGTTCCAGAACGGATGCGTCCGTTCCGTCTCCTATCAGGATATGTTCCTCTCCGATTCCGTTTTTTCTCATGGCCGCCAGGGCTCTGTCCTTATATTCAATTACAGTAACCTGATTCCCGTTCTCCAAAAGGAGACCGGCAATATAGCTTCCCACCTGTCCGCCGCCTACAATAATAATTTTCATCGGTGTACTCCTTTCTTCCTACAGCAGCAGCCGTTCTCTCGCCTTTACCAGATAGTCCCGGCTCACGGCCAGATACAGCATGTCATGGGATTCACAGCACAGATCTTTTTCCGGCAGAAGGGCATGTCCCTTTCGCTCCAGCGCCACCGGAGTCATTTTCCCTGCTGCCGTCAGGTCGGACAGCTTTGTCCCTTCCAGAGCCTCCGGCACCCGTACCTTCAGCAGCTGAATTTCTCCGCCGGCCAGTTTCTGCAGCACTCTCCAGCTTCTGTTCTCTTCCAGGTACTCCACCACATTTTCCACGCCCAGACGGGTGATGGAGACCGTATAGATTCCCATGGATTCAAACATTTTCGCTCTTATGGGATCATACATGCGGGCGATGACCGTGGGAACATGAAATATATTTTTAGCAATGTTTGCAATGACTGCATTCATGGAATCGCTGCTGGCGCAGCTGATCAGCGCGTCCGCCGCGTTGATTCCCGCTTCATTTAAAACCTCCCTGTCATACCCGATTCCGCAGACCGTGCGGCCGGTAAATTCTTCACCGAGAGCATGAAACGCATCGCTGCTGCTGTCCACCACTGTTACTTCATGGTTATTTCTGGTCAGATATTCCGACACCCTTACACCAAATTTTCCGCATCCGACAATGATAACTCTCATCTTTTTTCACTCCTTTTTCTCCTGTATCCGCGCAGCAGTTTCTTTCTGAGTTCCTCTATTCCAAATACCGCAAAGGGAATGCAGATCAGGTACAGCCACTCCAGCAGAGAAATGGGGGCTGTATGAAATATTCCGTTCAGGAAGGGTATATACATAACCGCCGCAAGAATCAGAATTTCAATTACAATACCTGCATTGATATAGCGATTGCTGAATAATCCTCTGCGAAGCACAGATTCATTATCCGTACGGTTATTCATAACCATACCGATCTGGGAAAAAACCACGCCGGCCAGCGTCATCGAAGTTGCCCGGGCATATATATCCGTCCCCTCCCCGGCCAGGGGCATCCCCGGCCATCCGCTGAGGAAATTAGCGAGAAAATAACCTCCCAGCGAAAAAACTGTAGCCAGAAAACCGTACCACAAAAAGCCGGTCAACATGACATTTTTATTTAAAAGCCGCTCTCCGGAAGAACGGGGTGGTTTTTCCATGACGCCTTTCTCGGGCGCCTCTGCCCCCAGCCCCAGCGCCGGCACCATATCGGTTCCAATATCGATGGTCAGGATCTGCATAATCGTCAGCGGAAGGGGAATCAGCCCGCCCGACAGCAGATAAAGAGCCGGTGCCGCCGCCTCCGGCGTATTGCTGTCAAAAATATAGCGCAAAAATTTCCGGATATTATTGTAAACGCTGCGGCCTTCCTCAATGGCACGGACAATCGTGGCAAAATTGTCATCACTGAGAATCATGTCCGCCGCCTCTTTCGCCACATCGGTTCCCGTAATTCCCATGGCAATTCCGATATCCGCTTTTTTCAGCGCCGGCGAATCATTTACGCCGTCTCCGGTGACGGCAACGATATTGCCCATTTCCTGCAGAGCGCAGACAATCCGGTATTTCTGTTCCGGCGCCATCCGGGCAAATACCACCTCTCCGCAAAGAACCTCCTTCAGTTCCTTATCCGGCATCTCCGCCAGCTCGCTGCCGGAGATTACTTTTGCGTCCGGGCTCTGGATGATCCCGATTTTCCGGGCAATGCTTTCCGCTGTCAGTCCGTAATCCCCGGTAATCATAATAATTTTAATTCCCGCGCTTCGGCACAGTCTCACCGCTTCCTTCACCTGACTTCTGGGCGGATCCTGCATGGCCACCAGACCCAGAAATACGAGGTTCTTTTCCAATGTCTCCGGCGTGTATTCCCGGAGAGAAGAGGGCAGCGTCTCATCCTCCCGGCGCAGCAGCCGGCAGGCTACAGCCAGAACTCTCAGCCCCTCTCTTGCGTACCGGTCATTGGCCTCCCGGATCCGCTCCCGGTCGCTCTGCTCCATGGCTCTGGATGCATTCCCTTCATAACAGCGGCTGCACAGCTCCAGCACCTCCATGGGGGCTCCCTTCACAAAGGCAATCCGGCTGCTGCCATCCACAGGCTCCCGCAGCTGATGGATCGTTGTCATTCGTTTTCTCACCGAATCAAAGGGAAGCTCCCGGACTCTTGGAAATTCCTGGAACAGACGTTCCAGATCCATTCCGCCTTTCCGGGCCACCACGCCAAGACACGCCTCTGTGGGATCTCCCAGCACCGTATACCGCTTCTTTCCCTCCTCCGGCGGCAGAAGCCTGGCATTGGAGCAGAGGGCACCTCCTGACAGCAGCAGCCTCAGGGCGCTGCTTTTCCGGACAGTTACCACCGTATCCCTGTCCCGGATCTCTCCTTCCGGCCCGTACCCTTCTCCGGTGACAGTCATCTCTCCATGGATCATCCACAGACGGTTCACTGTCATTTCGTTCTGGGTCAGCGTACCGGTCTTATCGGAACAGATCACATTCGTACAGCCCAGAGTCTCCACCGCCGAAAGCTTTTTCACAAGGGCATGTTCCTTTGCCATCTTCTGGACGGCCAGGGCCAGGGAAAGCGTCACGGCCGGAAGCAGACCCTCCGGGATAAAGGCCACCACCATGCCAAGGGCGAACAGGAAGGATTCCATCACCGGATCTTTCACCAGAAACACGGAAATGAGCATAAACAAAACTCCTGCGCTCAGCGCGATAACCGCTATCTGTTTTGTCAGAATATTCAGCTCCTTCTGCAGAGGCGACAGGGTTTTCTCCGCCTGCTGCGTCAAACTGGCAATCTTTCCAAATTCGCTTTCCCGTCCCGTAGATACCGCCACTGCCCTGCAGCTTCCCGCTGCCGCAGAGGTTCCGGAAAACACCATATTTTCCGCCTCCAGATAGCTGCACTGCCGCCGCATGGGATCGCCGCTTTTCCGGATGGGATTGCTTTCACCCGTAAGGGTGGACTGATCCGCCTGAAAATCACTGCTGTGCAGAATTCTGGCATCTGCGCTGATGCGGTCTCCCTCCTCCAGTATCAGGATGTCCCCCGGCACGATCTCAGCCGCCGGAATTTTTATTTCTTCTCCGCCGCGGACAACCCGCGCACTGGCGGGCATCATTTTGCGCAGCGCATCCGTAGCCTTTTCCGCCCGGAATTCCTGAAAAAAAGAAAAGAGACCGTTAATAAGGTTTACGCAGAAAATAGAAATTCCCAGCTGGGGTGACCCGGAGAGAACCGCCATCGCGCCTCCTCCCCACAGCAGCAGGGCCATCAGGCTGGTAAAATTTGCCAGCAGCTTTTTTGGCATACTGTCCTTCTTTTTCTGCTCCAGTTCATTCCTTCCGTACTGTTCCAGCCGCTTTTTTGCTTCCGCCTGGGAAAGTCCCCGCATATCTGAGCCCATCAGCCTGCAGGCTTCCACCGGTGCGGCATACAAAATTTTTTCTTTCAGAGCCACTTGTTCTGTCTCTTTCTTCCCGCTGTTCTCCATAACTCTTTCTCCTGTCAGATTCTTTTTCCTTCATCAGGTACTGGTACCATTTTGTACAAGACGCTATTATAGCACTGCGCAGAAGAGAGTCAATGTTTCTGCCTGTTTCTTTGCCGTATCTTATCCGGATGGTTTTGAAAGGCTAAAGCCTCCAATCTGGGACTTACAGTAGTACTCCTGAAAAAAAATGTACCAGAGCAACCGCCCGGGAAAATATCCCGGCGGATTCTCTGATACATCCATTTTTCTATTCCGCATAAAAGGCGGGAATGGCCCTACAGAATCACCATGGCGTCGCCAAAGCTGAAAAATCTGTACCTCTCTTTTACCGCTTCCCGGTACGCGCCGAGCACCTGCTCCTTTCCGGCAAAGGCCGAGACAAGCATAATCAGAGTAGATTCCGGCAGATGGAAATTGGTAATCAGACCGTCCAGGATCTTAAACCTGTATCCCGGATAGATAAAAATATCCGTCCATCCACTCCCGGCTTTCAGGATTCCCTCCGCGTCCGCCGCAGATTCCAGGGTTCTGCAGCTGGTAGTGCCCACGGCGATGATCCTTCCGCCGTTTTTCCTGGCCTCGTTCACCAGCGCTGCCTGTTCTTCCTCCACCACGTAAAATTCCGAATGCATATGGTGCTCCGTCACATTTTCCACCTTCACCGGGCGAAAAGTTCCAAGACCCACGTGCAGAGTTACATGAGCGATCTTCACGCCCATTTCCCGGATCTCTTCCAGCAGCTCCCTCGTAAAATGCAGGCCGGCCGTAGGGGCGGCCGCGGAGCCCTCATGCCTGGCGTACACCGTCTGGTACCGTTTCCTGTCCTTCAGCTTGTGCGTGATATACGGCGGCAGAGGCATTTCTCCCAGCTGATCCAGGATTTCCTCAAAAATCCCCTCGTACTCAAACTGGATCAGGCGGTTGCCCTCCTCCACCACATCCAGGACGCGGCCTCTTAAAATTCCCTCTCCAAAAGAAATCTCCGCGCCGGGACGGCATTTTTTTCCCGGCTTTACCAGCGTTTCCCAGACATCGTTTTCTCTGCGTTTCAGCAGCAGAATCTCAATCAGGGCATCCGTCCCCACTTTGCGGCCGTAAAGCCGGGCCGGAATCACCTTCGTGTCGTTAATCACCAGGCAGTCCCCCGGCCGCAGATATTCTTTTATATCCCGAAAATGCCGGTGCTCCACCGCCCCTGTCTTCCGGTCCAGGTGCATCAGCCGTGAAGCGCTCCTGTCCTCCAGGGGATCCTGGGCAATCAGTTCCTGGGGGAGTTCGTAATAAAAATCACTTGTTTTCATTGTTGTCCTTCTTTTTAGGAGACTGGAAAAAATTTACGCAGTCTTCCTTACTGTAATAGATCTGGTCCTCTGCCGTCAGGCGGCCTGTTCCATTCGCCACATCCACAATATTTACCGCACAGTTCATGGGCACGCCGCCATGCCAGAAGTCCTGCCTGTTTTCGTAGACATTGTTCAGAAAGGCTCGGCAGGCGCAGCCGTGGGTGGATACCAGCACAGTTTTATCCCGGTATTCTCTGTTGTGTATCAGCTCCTGATAAAAATCCGCGGTTCTGGCACATACATCCCGGATACTCTCTCCTCCCGGAGGGGCGCCGAATTCAAAGGGAGAATCATAAAATTTCTGAAATTTTTCTTCCGGCATCTCCATCCGTCCCGGCGCGCAGCACAGACCCTCCCACTCACCAAAGCTGATTTCCTGGATTCTGGGATCTTCAATGACGGGAATGTTTCTTCCTCTCAAAAGAATTTCCGCCGTATGCCTGGCCCGCAGCAGCGGGCTGGTATAGCAGACGGCAAAGGGAACATCCTTTAAGGCCTCCGCCGTAATCTCGGCCAGACGCACTCCTTTTTCATCCAGATCCGCCCCCTTATGGCCCTGCAGCTTTCGCTGCACGTTCCAGGAGGTTTCTCCGTGTCTGATTACATAAATCCGCATACGTATCTTCCTCTCCGAAGGCTTACTGGCGCAGCTGGATTCCCAGGCCGGACAGTCCGTTGAGAATCTTCTTCATGGCCGCTGCTACTTCCTGCTCCTCCAGTGTCTTTTCTCTGGACCTGAATACCACAGAATAGGCCATGGACTTGCAGCCCTCCTGAATCTGCGCACCCTCGTAGATATCGAACAGCTGCACGCTTTCCAGGATTTTTCCGCCTCTCTGAATGATCATATGTTCAATCTGGGCCGCCTGGATTTCTTTCGGCACCACCATGGAAAGATCTCTCGTTACAGCCGGGAATCTGGCAATTCCCTCATATTTTCTGTCAAAGGTGGCATAATCCAGCACTTTAAGAATATCGATCACGGCCACATACGTCCTCTCGCCGATGCCGTACCGGTCCGCAACCTGGGGATGAATCTCGCCCAGATATCCGATCTCTGTTCCCTCGTACAGTATATTTGCCTGGCGTCCCGGGTGCAGGTACGGCCGTCCGGCATTGCCGTCGTATTCGATGCGTTTTTTCATTCCCACCTGATCCAGAAACTCTTCTGCCACGCCTTTCATATCGTAAAAATCTCCCTGACCGTACATTCCCAGGGTAAACAGCATCCTCTCCTCCGGCAGCTCCTGCAGCGGAAGCTCCCGCGGAAGATATACATTGCCCAGCTCATACAGGCGCACGTCCTTATTTCTTCTGTTATAATTGGTGGCCAGAGAGGTCAGCATACCGTTCAGCGGCGTGGTCCGCATAATGGAGAAGTCCTCGCCCAGAGGATTCAGAATCTCCACCGTGCGCCTGAGCACATCTCCCTCGGGAATGCGGAGCTTGTCAAATACCTTGGGGCTCTCGAAGGAATAGCACATACCCTGGGAAAAGCCGCAGTATTCCGCCACATCTCTGGCTTTCTCCTCCACCCGCATCTTGAAGCTCAGTTTTCCCACAGTGGCCTCACCGCTGGGCAGCGTCACCGGAATGTGGTCGTAGCCGTAGAAACGGGCCACTTCTTCAGCAATATCCGCCGTCCTCTCGATATCCTGGCGGAAGGTAGGCGCCACAATCTCATTCGTTTCTTTGTCGTAAGCCAGTTCCAGCGGCTCCAGATAGGAAAGCATCTGCTCCGGAGAGATTTCCGTTCCCAGCAGAGCATTAATTTTTTCCGGCTCAAAGGGTACCCGCACCGGCTCTCTTTTCCGGGGATAAACATCTACCATGCCGCCGACCACCTCGCCGGCTCCCAGCTCTTCCATCAGCTGGCAGGCGCGGTGAATGGCCGCCTCCGCATTGTTGGGATCCAGACCCTTCTCAAACTTTCCCGAGGCATCCGTGCGCAGCCCCACTCTCTTGGCTGAGAGACGAATATTTGTGCCGTCAAAGCAGGCCGCCTCAAAGAGCACGGTGTGAACCTGATCGGTAATCATGGAATTCTCGCCGCCCATGATCCCGGCCAAACCCACTGCCTTTTCTCCGTCGCAGATCATCAGCACATTTTCATCCAGCTTTCTCTCCTGCCCGTCCAGTGTCACGAAGGTTTCTCCCTGGGAAGCCCTGCGCACGATGATCTGACGGCCCGCGATGGTATCCAGATCGTAGGCGTGCATGGGCTGGCCGTACTCCTCCATAACGTAGTTGGTAATATCCACCAGATTGTTGATGGGGCGGATACCGTTGGCCGCCAGACATCTCTGCATCCATTTGGGAGAGGGGCCAAGCTTTACATTTTTCACAACCCGGGCACAGTATCTGGGGCAGAGCTCCGGCTCATCCACGCGCACCTGCACATAGTCGGAGGCCTTCTCATCATTTCCCGTCACCTTTACCTCTGGAGGACAGAACTTCTTGCCGAAGGTGGCAGCCGCCTCCCTGGCAATGCCGATCACACTGTAGCAGTCCACCCGGTTGGATGTGATCTCATACTCAAACACCACATCGTCCAGACCCAGGGCCTGAATGGCGTTCCCGCCTACCTGGGCGTCCTCCGGGAAAATATAAATGCCTAGCTCCGGCGCCTCCGGATAGAATTCCCGATCAGAGCCCAGCTCCTCAATGGAGCACATCATGCCGCGGGATTCCACGCCCCGAAGCTTCCCCGCCCGAATGGGAATGCCGCCCGGCGTCATCTTTCCATCGTGATTTCCCGCCACTTTTCCGCCGTCCAGCACCACCGGCACCTTGTCTCCCACTTTTACGTTCGGAGCTCCCGTAACAATCTGCACCGTCTCCGTGCCCACATTGACCTGGCATACGATCAGCTTGTCGGCGTCCGGGTGTTTTTCAATCTTCTCAATCTGTCCGATCACTATTTTATCCAGATCCGCGTCCAGCTTTTCAAAGCCTTCCACCTTCGTTCCGGACAGAGTCATGGCGTCCGTATATTCCTGGGCCGTTACGTCCAGATCCGGCACGTACATTTTAATCCATGATAAGGAAGTATTCATCTCTTCTATCTCCTTCTGTCTTTGTATCACTTATTTTTCGTCTTGGCGTTCCGTCCGCAAAAACACGCGGTCCGGAGGACGTCAAAATTGTTTTAAGAACCGGTAGTCATTTTCGTAGAGAAGGCGCATATCATCGATTTCGTATTTAAGCAGGGCAATACGCTCCAGCCCTACGCCGAAGGCAAAGCCTGTATATTCATCGGGATCGATGCCGCACATCTCCAGCACATGGGGATGTACCATACCGCAGCCCAGGATTTCGATCCAGCCGGAGCCCTTGCAGAACCGGCAGCCGGAGCCGCCGCATTTGAAGCAGCTGACATCCACCTCCGCGCTGGGCTCCGTGAAGGGGAAGTGATGGGGGCGGAATTTTGTTTTCGTATTTTCCCCGAACATTTCCCTGGCGAACTGTTCCAGGGTTCCCTTCAGGTCCGCAAAGGTAATATGCCTGTCCACCACAAGGCCCTCAATCTGATGGAAGGAAGGGGAGTGGGTGGCGTCCACCTCATCGGAGCGGAACACTCGGCCCGGAGCAATCATCCGAATGGGAAGCTTGCCCTGCTCCATCACGCGGGCCTGCACCGGCGAAGTCTGGGTCCGGAGCACAATGTCCTTGTTGATATAGAAGGTATCCTGCTCGTCTTTGGCCGGATGATTGGCCGGAATATTCAGCTTTTCAAAATTATAGAGATCGTATTCCACCTCCGGGCCTTCCACAACCTCGTAGCCCATGCCCACGAAGATCCGCTCCACCTCTTCCAGGGCGATGGTATTGGGATGGCGGTGACCCACGGCCGTCTTTCGGGCGGGAAGCGTCACATCAATCACTTCCTCTTTTAGCTGCTGTTCCAGCTTCGCGGCCTCGAGAGCTTCCTTTACTTTTTCCAGCCGCTGTTCAATCTCGCTCCTGGCATCATTAACCATCTGCCCTACTTTCGGGCGGTCTTCCGGCGCCACATTTTTCATTCCCTTCAAAACAGCCGTCAGCTCTCCTTTTTTCCCCAGAACACTGACTCTTACATCATTCAGCGCATCCAGATTCCCCGCGCTGTCAATGCTGGCCATTGCCCTTGAAACAATGGTGTCCAGTTTTTCTCTCACATTGTTCTCACTCATGCTTGTTCTCCTTTTTCTGCGGTAAGAACCGCTGTACTTCATACTCAGGCACAGAACACGGCAAAAAAGCTCCGTCCCAAAAAGGGACGGAGCATAATCCGCGGTACCACCCTGCTTCCCGGCATGCCGGGCACTCAATACGCTGTAACGTGCGCTCACGTCTTCTCCTACTGAACCCTTCAGAAAAGAAGCTCCGGTGCGAATCTCAGAAACAGCCTGAACTTAAGGGAACTTACAGCCGGTGATTCCCTCTCTCTGAAAGAAAACAGCTTCCTACTGACACCTTCTCCGCCTTTCGTATCTGTTCCTTATTCTATCCGGAAAAAATCCCTCTGTCAAGTGTGAATGTTTGGATCCTCCCGCTTCCCCGGTCCGCGCTTTTCAAAATAATCGTTCAGCTCCGCCCCAAGCAGAATCAGATACATGCAGAAATAGACCCACAGCATCAGCAGGATTACCGTGGTCAGATTCCCATACATTCTGGTTACGCCCGGGAAATACTGAAGGTAAAAGGAAAGCCCCACGGAGAGAACCTGCCAGGATATGGTACAGACCAGAGCTCCGGGAATCTGGCTCTCCAGGGTTGCCTTCCGGTTGGGGACAAACCGGTACAGCAGGGTAAACGCAAACATCAGTGCCACCATGGTAATCCCGGTGCGCAGGCTCATCAGAATGCCGGTAAACTCCGCGGCCGCGGGAAAAACGGCGGACAGCCAGCTCTGAATGCTGCTCCCAAATACCATCAGAACCAGCGTGACCAGCAGCGCCACCATAAAAACCAGGGTAAATCCCATGGATCGGAGCCGGTTGACAAAATAATTTCTTGTTTCCTTTACGTGATAAATCGCATTTAATCCATAGGTCAGGGATGTGACTGCCTTGCCGGCCGACCACAGCGCAATGATGGCGGAGACGGGAAGCACGGCGGAGGACCGCCCGTATATCTCCAGAATGACCGCATTTACCACCCCGTGAAAATCTTCCGGTATCACTGCCGTAACAGCCTCGCTGACTGCCTCCTCGGTCAGCGGCGTATACTGGATCAAATTCAGCAGCAGCAGCATAAACGGAATGAAAGAAAGCAGGGTAAAAAAAGCTCCCTGGGCAGCATATGCCCCCACATGGTCGCCCATAATCCGTTCCGAAAATTCCTTGACAATATGCAATACCTTTTTTCTCTTTCCCTCATTTTTCGGCTTCTGTCGGCTCATACATCTCCAGTTTCATCCTATTGCAGGTATCTCTATTCAATCTGTTCCAGGGTAATATTCTGATAAAAATAATTCAGGATTTCCCGCCAGCCATACCCCTGCTCCGCCAGATGCCTGGCCCCGTTCTGACTCATTCCCACACCGTGGCCGTAACCGCCTCCCAGGAGCAGAAATCCCTCTGTTTTCCCATTTTCAAAGACGCCGCTGCATATAAAATACGCGCTGGGCAGGAGGTTCATTTCCTCCGTCACGCTTCCGTCATTTTTCGTAACCGGAATTCCCTCCACCGATAAAAATTCCCGTATCCGGTATTCATTTTCCAGCACCGCGCTGCCGCCCGTTCCCGTAATCTCCAGTGCCGTCACGGCTCCCCCGCTGCTTCTGCTCAATACCGCCATATCCTGAATTCCGCCTATTCCATAAGCTTCCAGCCGCTGATCCAGTACTTCCGCAGGGATCTCCACGCTCCACCGGTACCAGCCGTCCTCCGACTCATAATCAGAAGCATCCGCACTCTGGATAAAACTGGCAAAGACCTCTTCGCTCTGGACATTTTCCGGGCTGTCGCTTCCCACATAAACGCTCTTCAGATAGGCTTCTCCTCCTTCACCGCTCCACACCTCGTCCGTACTTGTATAGCCGCAGGAGGTTGAGAAAAAATACGCTGTGATAGGTTCCCCCTCAAAGGTCATGATCTGTCCGGCTGTGCTGTCCACCGCAAGATCTGTATTTTCCTGCCGGTCCAGGTTGTTGTACACCTGATAGGAAACACTGTCATCCACCTGAGCCTGGTATTCCTCCAGCGCATAATTTTCCATGGCCCTTACCGCATAAGTTCTGGCGCAGACAGCCTGCGCCTTCAATGCTTCCTGTGAATAGGAAGCAGGCATCTCGCTGGGCACCACATATTTCAGATACGTCTCAAGATCCAGTTCATTTACCAGATAAAGGCCCTGCTCTGTTTTGTGTATCTCCAGGGTTCCCTCATACACCGGGACTCCCCGGGCCCGGCTTATGGATTCCACCGCGATACCCGCATCCGGACTCTCCGTCTCCAGCACAATTTTCCCATCCATAAATCTGCCGTCCGCGGCGGTGATAACCTCCGTCTGTCCCGGAGGAATCGTCACTCCGGATCCGGCCAGATGAATTGCGCTTTCGCTGCTGACAGCCACCTGCTCATGCATATAGCCCTTCTGTTCACTGTCCGTCAGCAGCACCCGTATAAGCGGAGACACGTAGGAGGAATTCTCATCTGTACCTCCCGCTGTCCCGGCAGAATCAGCAGCCGGTGCTTCTGCTGCCGGCTCCTTTTTTTCCTGGGCAAGCCCCTCCGGCAGATTCGTCCCGCTGTCTTCACCGGGAATATTTTCGCTGAGCCGCAGCGACAGCATCGCGGCAAACAGACAGAGCCAGACACAAAACAACCATTTATTTTCTCGCTGAACATCCATATCCTAGTATATGGAAAAAACGGGGAGTTCATACTTTCTAATGCTGTTTTGACCTCCCCGGGCGGATCCCGCAAAAACAAAACCGGTACGATAATCAGATTACCGCACCGGTTTCTGGGTTCTCAACCCTTTTCTCTTCTGTGAGCCCCGGCATGCCGTTCCTGCCGTTTGACTCCTAGCAAAGCTAGGTGGGC
>ERZ1643246.1782-NODE-1782-length-22492-cov-56.875162_pt1 | contig 22492 bp, 21 predicted proteins | sample MGYA00579265_ERZ1643246 | MGnify/ENA primary metagenome ERZ1643246 (study PRJEB29033, sample SAMEA4952261) | chicken gut metagenome | biome: Broiler Chicken; feature: Gastrointestinal Tract; material: Caecum | place: Ireland | collected 2018 | study: Broiler...
TCTTTGGAGAACACTGGGACAAAAAATACCCGAAAATTTCCAAGTCCTGGAGGGACAACTGGGCTAACCTGAGCACCTACTTCAAGTACCCCCAGGAGGTCCGGCGGCTGATCTATACCACCAATACCATTGAGGGCTTCAACCGCCAGCTGCGCAAGGTGACCAAGTCCAAATCCGTATTCCCCACCGATGACAGCCTGCTGAAAATGCTGTATCTGGCCATGATGGATATTACCAAAAAGTGGACCGGCCGGCGGCAGGACTGGAGCATGATCCATGCACAGATGGCGATCTACTTCGCCGAGCGTATGCCCGAGTAACACCGCTGTGTCTGGATGTCAAGGGTCAAATGAACGGCTTCGCCGCCCTTGACATCCATCCCCACCGGCGTTATGTTGTAGATATAGGCGGCAGACGGTCAAGCCGCTGCCGCCTACATATAAATTTCGCTCTATTCCTACGCTCAATGGACTTTACACAAAATTTGGGAGTGACCCGAACCACCTGCTTGACCCCAGGTGTCAGATTTCCAATAACCTTGCCGAAAACGCCATCCGTCCCTTTACTGTGGGACGGAAGAACTGGCTGTTCAGCGACACGATAAAAGGAGCCAAAGCCAGTGCTGTGATTTACAGCCTGGTGGAAACAGCCGGTGCCAATGGTCTTTCTGAGCGGGGATACCTGCACATTGTGCTGTCCAACCTTCCCTCCATGGACTTCCGCCAGCATCCTGAACTGCTCAAGGACTTGATGCCCTGGAGCAACTACATGCGCAGTTGTTTTGAACAGGAATAACCTAGACTGGCTTTAGCCGGTCCTTTTTCTGTTGTCAAGTACGGGGTCTCGTGAGGCGCTTACGTTTGTCCACACGGCATTTATTTTTTGGTTCTTGTTTATTTCAGTTTTTCAAGGATTTCATCCGCACTCATGCCGCTGGCTAATAATCTCTTAACCACACTCTCGACTTCAGCCTTCTTTGCTTCTTCAGCGGCCTTAGCATCTGCCTTTGCCTTCTTCGCTTCGAGCTTGGCGATTTCTTTTTCGACCTGCTTGATCTCAGCTCTCTGCGGCTTCAGCGATTCACGCATAGACTTGATGTCTGTCTTTAACTCCTCGATCTGAGCAACCGTCTTGGCTAGGCCCTCTTCTAAGAGAGCTTTGTCCTTCTGCAGCTTTGCGATCTGTGCATCGAAGTCGGTCTTGGCGCGATTCTTGCTTCCTTTGGTTCTGGGCATTTTTGTTACCTCTTACATTTTGTGTACTATTTCAATTACAAAAAGCAATGATAATTTCATCAAATATCAAAATTTGCTTTTGCAATATTTATATTTTGATCCTCATTAAGATAGCATACTGCTGTCTGTATTGAATGATCCGCAAATAGCTTTCTAACTTTGGTTTTTCCCATATGCTCCATGATTTTCTCTACGAGTGCCTCATTTTTTGCTATTATAAAATTATAGTACCAATAATGCTCATTACCGGTTTCATACAATTTCTTCAGCTCGAACGCATTTGTCATTCCATGCAAAACCCTGGCGTAATTTCCTCCTCCAACAATGGTAGTTATTATTCTAAATTTTCGACCATTTTCATCTTCCGCTTCATAAATATCCGGGTTATCAAACAGCCTAATTGACTCATTCTTTGGAATTTTATCGATCACATAAATGGGTTTAACTATCAAATTATTAAAAATCTTTTGAATGTCATCTGCAGATAGTTCTTTTCGGATCTTGTCATTTTCTTTTTCATCCTGCACGGAATCTATATCTTGCAATACATTTTCGTGAATTTGATCATCCAGCAATAAATTGACGTGATAAATAAAATTCTTCATTGAAAGAAGCCATATTCGCTTATTTGCTTGTTCACGAAATTCTTTTAGCAACTCAAATCGAGGAGTTCTTTTATCTTCCTCGTACCAATCTATCTTTACATCATTTGTTACAAAGATAAAATCTTTTTGCTTTGATTTTGCACAATCAAGGATTTGATTCCATACAAACAAGTCTCCATATTTTTGGAGGCCAGTCTTTTCTTTACCGTCTTCGTATCCAGGAGGAATTTCTTCGCTATATCTAAAACTTCCCTCTCTAGCAATTTCCATCATTTTTGAAAAAGAATACTCTTTTCCAATTTGAAAACTGCTTTCTATGGCGTTATTCACATTATCAGGTAGCAGATCACTCTGCAACTCTGTGATTTTCTTTTCAATTTCTTTCTGTATTCTTGTCTGGAAGTCTGCTGTCTTAGTTGAAAAATCAGTCAATTGATTTTCAACAACAGACAATACACTTTCATATTCTGCATACACATCTGGAGACAAATATGGGTGCTTATCCGTTCCTAATGTTTGTTCCTTCAGTGTCTTCAATTGATTTTTTATCTCGCCTAAACTTTGCCCTTGGAGCATCTTTGTCTTGTCTACGATTGAATTAACATATCCACCATCTTTGCTTTGTTTCGTTAATAGTCGCTCATACGAAAGGATTGGTTTTTCTGAAACCTTGCTTTTGTTCTTTAAATATTCAAAGTATACCTGTGCAGGTATCCATAGCCGACCTTTGAGATAATTGAATGCCTTATTAAAAATCTCATTTCTGGTTTCTGAAGAATAGTAATATAAATCCAGCAATGCAGAAGTATCGAACACAACAATTCCATTCTGTAGAATCTCTTTGATCGTCTCGCTATCAAGATAATATTTTTTATATAAGTCAACCATTTTATCACCCCCGCACTTTATGCATCTTCTTCACATTTTTCCTTGGATTTTTAATATGGTATTATCTCTCTGCTGCCCTCGACATTCTCAAAATAATCGTCTTTCCAAAGAACGCAGCATTTATATCCAGTGCTTTTATATCTGATGCCGTCAATTCCCAGTTCTTTACAGCACGAAGCTACAAAATTAGGCAGTAAATATTCTTGCACCGTTCTTCCCTCATCGTTTTCTACTGTAAATCTCAGGTGCTCTACGAAACGATTAGTTTCTTTTACATCTCCAGACAAATCAAGTAATTTAGCCGATTTTATGGCTTTCAGCCCAATTACTTGCACACGAGGTTTGGTTTTGCCACTGTGCTTGTAAATTTCTTTTAATGCGCCGTCCTTGTTTTCAGCTATGTAATAGCAGCTTCTTCCAACTTCATTATAACGGCCGTGTGCTGAAACATTGGTAGGTGCTTTCATCATCTCAGAGTCATGAAAAGGTCGTTGATTTTCACCTAACGTTCTTGCATGATAATATGTAATGTTCTCAAAGCTTACAAAGTTCTTCCAATTTTGAAGAATTTCATATATTCTAACGCCAACTGGATGCCGAACAGCAAAAGCAAAATTCTGTTCCAATTTACTTTCAAATGAAAGCAACTCATCAAGTGTAAACTCCGCAAACAGCTCCAGCGAACTCTCTACCACCGTGATTTGATCTGCCGATAGCTTACTTTCTGGTGAATCTTTGTGATAAAAGTCTTTTTCCTTTGGATCAAACTGAATCTCATCGGACTGCATCAATTTCTTAGCAGTCGTTTTTGTCAAAGACCTTAATACCTTTTTACTTCCACGCGGCAGCTCTAAATCACTGTAGCAGGGCAGCATTCTTACCATAGCGAGATTTTGTGCTGCAATACTACGCTCTAATACATTAGCCACTCCAAGCGCATTGTCCCACTGTGAAGTCAAGCCATTTACATAATCAGAAATAGCAGACATACCATCTCCCATTTCTTGGACATTAACTTCAAACTGTGTACGAAAATCCCGTAGTTCTGGCGTAATTGCTGCAGCTTCAAAAGCGGCTAGAACATTTGAGTTGAATAAATTCATATCTTGTTGGTACGGCTGTATTGCTGTTGCTACAACATTCAAAGATTCTGTCATTGAGCCCACTGCATTATCGGGAACTATTGTCTGGGCCACAGAAGATAGAGATGCCGCAACAAGCCCCAAGCTATTTTGATCTATTAAATTATGATATGGTTGCAAAGCATCTTGCAGGGGCTGTAAAGCTTGAATCAATGGTGCCTGTTGAATTCTTATTTGTTCTGCAGCATCTGCGGCAATTTGCATAGCCGGAGTATTAAAAATATGTGCCTCTCGTTCTTCCATTCTTTTTATGGCTTTATCATAGGCAGTTTCCGAAGGATGAATGGAATCCTCGCCTGATTTTTTTGTCATTCATATCCCTCTCACATATTTTTTCTGTAGTTCTTCACATCTCAGCCAATCCTTAGATTGTTGCCTGCTGCTCACCGCGTAGAGGTGTGTGATTATTAGAGCAGCAAGAGCCACGGTCTCCCGTGGCCCCAGAGTCAGGGCCCCACCTGAGACACAGTCAGTCTCGTTTGCCCCCAGTATATCATATTATTCTCTATTTTGACAGCCTTTCGTGTACTTTCTTTCCCACTATGTAACACAGTCCACCAAGCATACCGCCAAGCGTGTTGTACACGATGTCTGACACTTGGAATGTCCCCAGTCGAAGCAGCAACTGCAGCATCTCGATGCTCACGGAGAAGATCAGGCCAAGCTTTGTGCTTTTCCATACTACACCCTTCTCAACATCAAACGTCCACATCACCATCCCGGTGAACGGCATCATCAGGATCACATTCTCGATGCACTCGGTCGTCAGCTGTCTTTCTCCGTTCACCGTTTCCCAGATGCCCCAGCCGCCCATTACATCGGACAAAGGATTCATCCACAAGTCCCGATTCAATAGCGTCCGGAACAGGATCATTGAGGTGACAAAAACAAGCAAGAATAACTTTCTAAAAAAAGAGGATACTTTGAATGCAGTAAACCATGTATGGATTGCTGCTTTCCAACCTTTTCCGGCTTCAGACGGGTAATAGGCATAAAGGTAAAAAAACAGAGCAAAAAAAGAAAGCAAGCATGAAAAGCCAAAAGGTTTATATAGAGCTGCTAGAATATTAGTAAGGATTTTTTTGGTAATAATTAAAAGCTGACTCATTTTTACTTTTCTCCTTGATTTCTTTCAGACAACAGCTCAACGCATCCTATTTTAGTCAGAAGCGGAATACTTCGACCTTTTTATAATGTTCAGGCTATTCTGATCATGTTACTTTAAGTGAGCCAACTTGCTTTTTGCCTCATTAATAATGAACTTTGTCTCCTTAGGAAAAGAAATCCATGTCACAACCATTATTTCAAAAATATAAATGAAAAATCCAGGGATAGCACTAAAACAAAATCCACATACTAAAAAAGCGCACGTCTGAATAAAAGGATACAGCTTTTCCTTGGTGTTATATTTTATCCACTTAAAATCAGGTAAACATAAAAAGTACCAGCATACAGCCGATAGCAATGTACCCACTGCAAAACTTTCCTTTACCTTATAAAGGTTATAGCATATTACATTAAACACAAATCCCACAACAATAATCGCTGTGAGTTTTATAAAATAAATACTCTGCTTTTTTTGTGCCTTATAGAGATTGACGTAAATGCCTTTTATGACAATATAAAAAATCTGTGCCGCAAAAAGCAAAAACATCACCTTAGCAGAATCGATATATTTTGTTAAATATACTTCCAAAATAAATCTAGCAGGAAATGCACAGGATACAATCAATGCGGCAAAAATCATCACATAATTTCTTGCTTTTCTTACCTTAACTTCATCTGTTGCCTTACAAAAGTAATTATATAATGTAGTTGTAACAGGTGTGACTGCGACATTCATAAAGTTCTCCATGCTAACAGCAAATGAGTACTGTGCAAATGCAAGCGTAGTCATAAGAGCTTTTACAAACCATCGATCCATACTTGTAAGTATAACTGATGACAGATTTCCAACAGTTAATAATATACCCGCTTTTATATTTTTTATCAGCTCATCAAATGAAAATGTATTTCCATCATTTTTGCTACCAATAAGTTTTCTACAGTTGAGTTCCAATACAATCCATACAATAAAATAAACCGCAACATTACTCAGCAGAAAGCAAAGAGCATTATCTGTTTTTATTAAGAAAATCCAAATCATGTTTGCAAAGAAAATCAAAATCGTATTTGCATTCATGATTTTTCCGTAAAGTGAGAACTCACCCGTTGCTTGATATAATTGTTTGAAATAGTTTGCTAAATTCAACGGAAGAATTGAAAGCGAAAAAAACACCAAAACTTCTTGCTTTGAAATTATCGCAATAATAGCACAAACAATCGTAACAGCAATTTCAAACAACCTTAAAGTTGAAAGGTTTGTCCCTAAATCTTCACGCCGGAGTTCTTTAATGTTTTTTCCTCCATATTTTAGGTACATTCCATCGACAAAGCCAAAGTGAAACAGACCTGCATAACTTACATAAAGCTGAAATGTCTTTATCGTTGCGTAGCTTTCCACACTTAATTCCTTTGGAAGGACAAAATTTGTTATCAGGTTAAATCCTAAATTGATAAAATTTGCTATAAGGACGTACATCAGTCCTTTTTTCAGTGATGTTGACATTATAGACTTTCTCTTCCTTTATTTTTATGAAGATCGAATGCTCTCAATCTTCAATTTCACTTTATATCGTATTAAACACGATTCGAAGTTTTACTTTTTCAAATGTTCTCTTGGTTGTTTTCTTTTTATTATATGGGAGCATCAAAATCTTCAATTTATATTTCAAATTTTCTTTGTATTCTGCAAAAGTTATAAAAGCTTCTTTTGTTTTTTCTGGCATCATCTCGGAATACCCTTTTAGTATTTCCTTCGCCATATCACTTCTAAGGACATTTTTATTTTTAACGATCCCCATCAGTGTATCTTTCAAAGAATGCCTTTGTGCTCCCAAAACATTTGCATCATGCTGTCTATACATGATATAAGCATTCTGATCTGAATAAAAAAAGCCATTCACAGCAAGACACACAAAGCTGATCCAGCTATCATGCATACTAATTACAGAAGGCTTGTATTGTTTCAGCTTTTCCATCAGTGCTTTATTAAACACAAACGTACATCCTGGTGTTCCGTATGTCAGAATATCATACAATGGATTTTTAAATGTATTATCTGTAAACGATTTTCGGATAAATGTTAAGTCTTTGTCCACCACTTCAACTGCACTACTGTATAAAGCAGGCTTGTCTATATTTTCAATACATTTTACAGCAGAAATGATTTTTTCTTCTTTCCAGACATCATCCTGATCACACAGCGCATAATAATCGTAATTTATATCCGCTTTCCAAATCAAGTCCAGAAAACTTTTTGCCGGTTTTAAATTATTTCCTCCATAAACTTTAACCCTGTCATAGCTTTTCAATGTTTCAACCGTTTTATCTGTAGAACCATCGTCACGCGCAAGAATATCAACATATATGTCCTTCTGTGCTAGTACGCTTTCCAATAGTTCCGGTAAATATTTTTCACCATTATATGTAGATAATAATATTAAGCATCGATACATACTAAACCTCTCAAATTATTCGCTTACAATTGCTTGTGCTTTCGCATTATAAATTATATATAAAGCTATTATCACCCAAAGCAACTGCGATACATCAGCAACAGACAACATTACCGCCACATAGGACACAAAACAGAGAAAAAAGCTGTTATTCATGTTTCTTGAGTTTTTGAATGTCGCTTTTTTCCAAGAAGATTTAAGAAGCGAGTAGAATAAGCTAAAACACGCAATTCCACCTAACAAACCTTCCTCTACAAAATATCCAACATAACCGTTATCAATGGTATCTCTTACCTGCCATATTCCACTTATACGATAACTTAATTTTCCTCGCGTATGGCAACTTGCTCCCAATCCAAATATCGCATTGTGCATGAGCATCCAGGTGATACCCGATAATTGTATCATTCTTGACGAAAGCCCCGTTGAAGAATTGCCACCAAAGTTTTCAATCGTCTCGCCACTATCCCCAAACGCTATAATTACTGATTTAATTATGTTTGTAAATTGTTGCGAAACAGTCGGCACAGTAACCGAAATCAAAAAAAACAAACAAGCAATTACACAACCTGCACAAAGAATTTTATTTCTTGTTTTTTTATCTGTAATAAGTATAAACACCAACAGCAACGCAAGCAGTACAACAATTGTTCCTCTTGACTCTGTTAAGAATGCTGCGACAATATTTAGACCAAGAATACATCCATTCCGCATTCTTCTTTCATTTTGCCACATATACAATGCTAAGGGGATAATAAGCGCACAATACATTGCATAGTATACCGGATGCCCAAATGTAGCTTCTGCACGAATGATGCCCATTCTTACCGTAGACACCATTAAAACGTTCCGAGATACCGTATTCAAAGAATAAAACAAATTCGACCCAATCAGAACATTGATAATGCTGATAACTGCTATTATTCCACTTGCATCTACGATTGTTTTCACGCACAGATACACATCTTCTTGATCCTGTATAATTTGACAAATCAAGACAAGCAATAGCAATTGCTCTACAATGACTGTAAACTCCGTATTGATTGCAGCAGATAAGCTAGAGACATAATATCCATTTGCCAAAATTCTTGCTGCAAAATAAATAATCAACGGCCAATATAGACCAGCTGCTTTCAAGGGTTTCCTAATTAGTTTTATTTTTTTGTTTCGGAAACATACACATAGAAGGAGTATCAGCAACAAAATTCTGCTGGCCTTTAATAGAGGCAATCCACCGCCCAGTTCAATTGAAAAATAGTCCGGCAATATCGGGTAAAAAGCCATAAAAAATATAATGAATTTTTTATTACCTCTCAATGCCGCCCAAATTGCCGCTAATATAAAAACAATCAAAAATATCATGGTTGTATTACTCCATATCGCATTCTTTCCATTCTGTATTCTATACTTTTTATTGTTTTATTCTACCCATCACTTTTTTTATCGTTCTTTTTAATCCTTTCGGTACCATTCCAGAAATAGTGTACTTTACAATATCCTTCTTACAATATTTCCGGAAATACTGATCCACGGCCTCATAACCTTTTTCCTTGTACAGTTTCAAGATTCCCTCACGCTTAGGACTATATTTACTCGGAGAATGCAACTGATCATTATGTTTTGCAGCTTTTTCAAAATCCGAAGTCATCAACACAAACTGATCTTCACACTGTTCCAGAGCATTATTGCCTTTATCGGTATTGACCAATACGCAAGAGATTCCTTTTCCGTTTGAAAGTCCCTGCTTTACATCATAGGAAGGATATTCCTCATGGAACCCCCAGAAATCGCCAACAGTCAAATCACCTACACGCTCTTTTGATGCAAATGGGCAGGAATAACAATTCTCACGATAAATATAAGATTTCAGAAACAAGTTAAAATAAGAAATCAAATTTCCTGAAATAACTTTTTCTTTTTGTTTTTCTCCTTCACTCTGATAAACGCTCCGCGTAATCATGCCCTGTCCTTTGGCCTTATCCCTGAAATAAAACTCAGTAATTTTACCACCAAGTTTTTTTCCATGAAATTCTATAAAATCTTGAAACATTCTCTTGCTGGGAACACCATGGCATATGATATCTATTGTAAGCAGGTTGTTATAATCTTTTTTCAAGTATTTTTTCAGCCCAGCAATCTGGCAGGGTGTACCAGAAAACAGAACCGTTTTTCCCTGCATCAAATCCTCCTTTGCCTGCAAATAAGTACTTCCAATTTCGCTCTGAACATACTTTGAACCCTGTAATAAGATCAACTTATCCAGTGAATCAACCCGAATATGTTTCGGCTCCAGCATTCCATTTTCCATGGGGAGTGCTGCACCGTATACTATACCCTCGTTCTTCAAAACAGCTTCTGCAATCACTGCAAAAGCGCCACCAGATGCGGACTTCCGTAACAAGCCACTATTTTTAGAGGCAGCAGCATAAACCTTTTTAGGTTCTTCCGTTTTGGGTTTGTTCTGATACCCACAAACCGTCATACATGCTCCACATTGAACACATAAGTCCTGCTGAATTACAGGATAGATAAATCCATATTCATCCGCCTGCATTTTAATTGCCGATTTCGGGCAAATATTCATACAAGCTCCGCATCCACAACATTCTTTTTTATCCTTGTATAGAATAATCTCGCTCATCTTTTTTCTCCCACCAGAAATTCATCCGCCTCCTGAACCTTTCTAGCGATGTATTCCTGTGTCTGCATATAGTTCATCGGCTTATTCAGCATGTTGATCAGTTCTTTTTCTCTTCCAACTTCAAGAAGTCTTGATGGAATTTTCATATCTTCCAACAGGGAACGAATTTTATTGATTCGATTTTTTTCAGTCGGATAACATACAACCGGCTTTTCATACTTGATAGAAAATACCGTTCCATGAAATGTTCCAGTAATTATTTTTTCTGCATTTCGGAACAAATCAACCCATTCGTAAGGACTCAGATTAATAAATCCTTCATCATAATATGTTTTATAATCACCCGCACCGATGATCTTCAAGCTGTTATTCTGTGCATACTGTTTCAGTTCTTCCACCATAGAAGATGTCAGTTTACAATCATAAATCAATATATATTTGTATGGTTTCGGCTGAATATTATCTTTCTTAATATCAGTATCAAAGTTATAGAGGAATGTCGGATCAAGCATCTTTTCTGCGTTTCTTCCAGAAACTCTTTCAATAAACTTTACAGTTTCTGTATCACGTCCTGAAATGCGGTCAATATTCTTCAATCCAGAGGCAACCTCTGCCGGAACCTCTGTATCCTCCGTTACAGCCCCCACACTTGGTGCATAAGCAATTGTCTGTTGTTTTTCAAGACCTGTTCCGAATTTTAATGGATGATATCCAGAACCACACAAATTCCAGATCTCATCACTTCCCAACACGATTAGATCTAGTTTTAACGTTGCAATTTCTTCTGCACTTTTTACAGAGTGCGTACGAGGAATGGTATGTTCGTATTTTGTGAACGTCTGCAATTGCTGAATTTTTTTTATATATGTAGCAGGTGTGTCAATTCCAAATCTGAAATGAAGAATGTGAATGATGTTCTTCCGCCAATGCCTTGGATTTACATAGTTTACAACTACGATTTCCGCTTTCGGGTACAATCTCCGAAGTGTTTCATACATCGCCTTCATCTGAAGGAATGCACCATAATTTTTTACGTAATGATGTGTTAAAATTCCTATTCTCATTTTTTTGCCATTCCTATCGCATCTTTTAAATACTGCTTGCTGCTCTGCCGATTCTGTTCTATGACATCATACACTTTTTCATAGTTGATTTCTGACTTCATACTTTCTAAATCGAAGGAAAAATCCTCTTTGATAGGGCGGTTTGTAATCTGAAGTTCACTCAGCAAGGCTGTTACTTTTTTGATTCGGCTTTCATTTGTCAGATATACCTTAAACTGCCTGCGATTCAGAATAGAGAATACTGCACCGTGAAAAGTTCCAGTAAACACAAACTCCGCATTTCGGAACATTTCCACCCACTCAAATGGTGTCAGGTTTACAGTAACTTCTGAATATCGTTTGTCGCATTCACCTGCGCCATAAACCGCCAGACCACGCCCTTTTGCATAAGAAAAAATCTGATTTAAAATATTTTCCGGTAGATTTTCGCAGTAGTAAAACAGAATATATGGCTTTCTTTTTGCTTTCAATTCTGCCCGTGGAAATTCGGCCAAAAAAGTAGGATCTAAAACTCGTTTCGGTGCGTTCCCTGTTACCTGTTCTACCAGCTGCTCTGTCAGGTCATCTCGCGCAGAAATCCGCTTAAACTTTCTGATACCATCAATAACATACTGCGGAATTGCTTCATCCGTTGCCGTCTTTCCTACACTCGGCGCATATGCAATCAAATTTTTACACGCTAATCCTACACCAAATTTAAGTTCAGCATTTCCCTTTGTATCTCTGTAGTTCCACACTTCATCACTGCCAACAACAATGCAGTCAAATGCTAATTCATTGATCTGTCGAGCATTAAAACATCTTTTGGAAAGGACCATTTCTTGATTTCTTGCTTTCGCAAAAGTGTTCGGAAGATGAATCTTAGCAAACCATTCTTTCAGCGTTTCTCTATTTTTATAAAATCGAAACCACCCCCCGGCATTGATGATATAATGTTTTATGTTTACATAATCTATAATCTGTACTTCATCTTCAGGAAATAGTTCTGAAATTGCTTCCCTTAGTGCCCATGCTTGTAAAAAAGCACCATAATTGTTGATATATTGATGTGTTAATATTCCGATTTTCATTTCACTTCTCCAGCAAGTTGTAAATATCTCTCCTGTAGCTTCTTCGCTTCAAAGGCAATATTATAGTGGTGTTCTGTAATCAACTTCGTGTTGTCATTACGCTCATTCTGCTGCAACGCATCACACAGTGTTTTTGCCCATACAGAAACAGGTTCTGTAAGCGGAACAAATTTTGCGTGCTGTGACAACCCAATTTCTCTTGTAATGGCTGACGAAAAGACGCACGGAAGATCCGCTGCCTGAGCCTCTACACCCACAACCGGAAGGCCTTCCCAGATTGACGGCAAAACAAAGCAGTCAAATGCTTGATACCACTCATTGGCGTTTCCAACATTTCCAACGAAGGTTACATGCTCACTGATACCAAGGTCTGTCGCCTTTCTTTTAATTTCATCCATCAGTTCACCATCACCTAATAGAACAAGATGTGCCTGAGAATCAATTTTTAAGACCTCTGCAAAAACATCCATTAAGAACGTATGGTTTTTTTGCGCCATAAAGCGTCCAACATGCCCCACAACATGTTTGTTTTCCAGATTGTTTTCCTTGCGAATCTTATTACGGATTTCTGGGTTATAGATAAAGCACTCAACGTCTATTGCATTTGGAATCAGCACATAGTCATTTTCATCTACCACTTTTTGTCCAAAATAGCATTTTGCAGCCTCGACACCACAAGAAAAATGATGCGTCATATTTGTGGGAAGGCAAGCCTTACAAACAAGCTTGATTGGAAGCTTCCAGTCTTTCGTTATGCTTGCTCCATGTGCATGAAAAATGCGCACAGGGATTTTGCTCACTTTGGCAGCATGAAGTGCATACACGCCAAGTGCCCCATTGTGCGCCTCAACAATTTTATATTCCGGATGCTCATGGAATAATTTACCCATAAACTTGAGGTATTCAGGATACTTCACAGGATTCAGTCCTGGTGTATGGTAAATTCTTCCACCCATAGATTTTATTTCATCATCGTAAGCGCCCGGCTTTTTCTTGTTACACAAGAAATCAAACTGAACTTTTGACTTATCCATATATCGATAATAGTTCATCAGCATCGTCTCAATACCAGCACGATCCATATTGCTGACAGAATGAAGAATTCTTATCATTGCCTTTTCTCCTTATAAATTTCTTTTCACAATACGGGTTACGTACTGTCTTTCTGCTGATAAATATTTTCTCAGCAATTCAAGTGTCAACCGTTATACCTTATGTTCTATTTCACTACCTCTGTTCAGATGAAGCACTCCCAATGTGTTGTTCATAAACCAGAGTGCTCCATACAAACGGCGGTAGTGATACTGAAAGTTCTTATGATAAAATCATCTGCTGTTGCTGAACCTAGGTAGCGAGATAAAAACTGCTCTCGCAGCTCTATCCACCTCTCAAAAAGTGCCGTAAATACGCTATTTTTCTGGCGTTTTCACTATGTACATCTCACTATCTGCGTTCGGTTAGAGGAGATTGTTTATTATCAATACTCTCATCTATTATTTTCTCCTGTACAGTTTTATCGTTTCCTTTACAACTTCATCCCAGTTGTATTTTGCACAGATAAAGTCAGCTGCCTGATTCTTCATTTTCATAACCATTTCAGGATGGTCACAGGCATCTTGCAATTTTTCTCGCAAGTTCTCTACATCTGACTTTTTGAAAATCAATGCCTTGTCTTCCACAACCTCTGCGCACTCCGGAATATCCGAAACCAAACAGCAGTTGCCGTAGCTCATTGCTTCCAGTAGACTTAGCGGCATTCCTTCCAGATCAGACGGCAGCGTGTAAATGTAAGCATTGCTGTATAGTTCATCCAACATTGCTCCCTGCACAAACCCGGTAAAGAGAATCCGATCGTCACCCTTCGCCAGTTCTTTCAATTCCTCCATAAAGGAATCCGTATCACTGGAGCCGCCTGCGATAACCAGCTTTTTATCCGTCTTGACATTCTTGAAGGCCTCAACCAGATATCGAATCCCCTTTTCCGGCACCAGACGACCGAGGAACAATATGTATGAGTCTTTTTTCAGCCCGAACTTCTCCGTAATCAGATTTGCTTCCCGAATCTGCGGCCTATTCACGCCATTGGGGATAAAGTGCGTTTCTCTTCCATAAGTTTCCTTAAAATAGTCCTGCACTCCTTTGCTCAGAACAATGACCTCGTCCGCATATTTCGCAGCATTTTTTTCGCCTTGGTGGATAAACTTAGAACCAAGTCCTGATTGCCATTTCTCGCGCTGCCAATCAATGCCATGGACGGTAACTACCACTCTTTTCCCAAACATCTTCGGCAGCCATGTAAAAAAAGCTGGTCCTTCGGCATGAATATGTACTACATCATATCTTCCGAATGCGCTGTAAAGAGCCGCAAAAAAAGATGAACTTACAGCCGCAAGTCCGCGCCGTTCAATGGTCGGAACAGACTTCTGACGGATTCCCTCGTACTCCGTTTTACCAGCATCGTCATATTCTGCACCACTCACATGATGGCCTGCTCTGTTGTAACAGGTCACGTCACAGCCATTCTGTGCCATTCGGGTGCAGAGCTCTTTGACAACGATCTCTACTCCACCTTCTCTCGATAATCGCTTCTGTCCGAACATCGCAATCGCAAGTTTCTTACTCATAAATCTTTCCCACAATCCCACTCAATTTCTTCATCAACATCTTGGCCAACACAAAGAGCGGATAGGCTCGTGCACCTGTCCGCTGGCTGTCACCCCACCCTCATGGTCGAGATTTCTTCCTGTGCGGCATTTCTGCCACCCAAAAAGATCAGTCGTTCATTCTTCGGGTAAGAAAATATGAACGTCGGGTTGCGGAGCCTTTCATTCTCTGCCGTACCCTTGTCCCTATTATGACAGCCGCGTATTATATCTCTAGCCCCAGTGCCCGCAACGGCGATTTTGTAATTCTTCATGTTATTTACTCCTCCGGCCCTCATCGGGCATATCCTCTAATTTTCTATGTACACATCCATATGGATGGCATTTCTCTCTAATTTCCACTGTGTGATAACCACACTCGGCTAAGTGTTTTCTTATATTGTCGTATCCAACTACCCCAGCAGTCATGTTTTCTACTCCATAAAACATCCGTTGAGTACACTCGTCTCTATTTCTCTATAGCCGAAGTGCTGTTTTATACAGTCGAACCCCGTATACCCTGCAATGACGTTTTTTCTAAGTGTTGGATTGTTGAATCGAACCCTGTCGGCGCATGAGTTTTGTTAAAACTGTATATATCATCCAGTCCAATTCTCACCACTCATTGTTCGTTATGAACAAATCATTCACTTTAACCACTCAAAACATGTAATTATCATCACCATCCGTGCTCTACTCAACAGCTGTTTTATGAAGTAGAAATCATCTGTTTTTCTCTATTTTTCATAACTCAACAAACCGTTATGATGTAGGTGTCATTAGCGGGTCAGATAGTGTACTCAACAGCAGTTTCAGACGTTAATGATAAACTCATGGATTTTTGTTGTTTTCTCCTGTTTTCCGCCATTTCTATGATTCTTCTGAAAAAGATGTGCCAATTTTGTGCCACAGGGGTCAAAAATTCAGCGTTTTGTATAAATATCTTGCATTTACAGTTCATATGGTTGTGAAATACAACCAATTTCAGTGCCCTATATAGTGTGCAAAACAGGTTCTTTTTGACGTTGCTACGTCAATATAGTTTGTTGAGTAGACATTTGTTGGCGCTGCAATCACCACAAAATCGGCTGCGCTGTAAGCCATCTCCGCGTCGAGTGTTGCGGTCAAATCCAGGTCTTTCTCAGCCAGGTATTTTTCAATGTATTCATCCTGGATTGGAGATTTTCTTTGATTCACCATCTCGACTTTAGACGGAACAATATCGACCGCAAATACTTTTTCATGCTGGGCCAGAAGCACCGAAATGGAAAGGCCCACATAACCCGTTCCAGCCACCGCAATTGTATATTTTTTCTCCATAATTCTTCCTCCAACAATTAACTTCTAACTTTATTTGAACTTTCCCCCGGATTAGAGAAAAGGCGATTATTATATCAGCATATTCCCATAGACCATCGGGAACTATGGATATTATCTTTACCTCCATTACTCATGAAACCATCTTTGATTTCATCAACACTAAAGGCAAACACGAAAAGCAGCCCGTCGAGGATTCCCGCTTGGGAATCCATCGGCAGGCTTGACTGACCTCCTTCTTATTCAATTTCTGTCCCTACATTTGGGGTAAATGATGATAGAACAGCGCCGTAACACCGTTATCAAGGTCTGGCTGACCGCTGCTCAACCATCAGAACAGAAATTGAGATCAATCAGTCAAGCCGCCAAAACCCTTGATTTATCAGGCTTTTTTCCGGTTGTCTCTATTATTTCACAAGCTCCGTGGATGGTAACGATGACCCGCTTTCCAAAGAGTTTTGGCAGCCAGCAGAAAGCTGCAGGACCTTCGGCATGGATGTGCACCACATCATAAGCTCCAAAAGCGCTGCACAGCGCCGCAAAGAAAGAGGACGTCACTGCTGCCAGACCCTTTTTATCTATAGTGGGTACCGTTTTCAGCCTTACGCCTTTGTATTCGCTGAGGGTTTCTTCATCAAACGAAGAACCGCTCACATGATGGCCGCCGCGGTTATAGCACGTGACCGAATGACCCTGCTGTGCCATCCGTGTTGCAAGTTCCTCCACGACCACTTCCACGCCGCCTTCGCGGGAGGGAATACGTTTTTGTCCGAACATACAAATATTTAATTTTGATTTTGCCGCAAGATTTCGTTTTGACATACCCGCATTTCCTCAACCACTTAAAAGATTTCCATTAGCCACTCGAATAACTTCCCATTTACAAGTCCGCAAAAAGCTCCTCCCGATACACACCCTTCTCCAGCATCTTCCGGAATCTCTCCTTCACGGCTGGCACATCCTCTTTGTAGGTCATTCCATACCAAGTGTCGTCGGTGCGCAGCACCTTGACGGTCAGCTTCCCTTCCTGAAGCAGCTGCCCCACAAAGGTGGGGATCAGGTATTCGGCCTTCAGCGGATTCAGCGGGACTTCTTTCTGGAAAAACTCCGCAAATCCCTGTTCCAGCACGTCCAGAAAAGCCGGCGTCAGACCCCACATATTCATGGACACCAGGGATTCCAAATCCAAAGCCGTGCCATCGGCCTCAGCTCCGCCGGCGGTCTTGACAATGTTTTTTGTCTCCACCACTTTGGTCAGGTTGGACTGTGCGTCCATCTCGCAGATGCCGCGGGTAACACTGCCGTTGTCCGACAGGGTATTTTTGAGCACAAAACCCGCCATGCAGGCTTCTCCCCCGCCTGCCAGATAGTCATGGACCTTGCGGAAGCCGTCTTTGCCGTAATAGTCATCGGCGTTGATGATGACAAAGGGGGTGCGGATCAGGTCTTTGGCCGCCAGGATCGCCTGGCCGGTGCCCCAGGGTTTGGTGCGGCCTTCGGGGAACTCGCCCGGAATGTCATGCAGGTCCTGAAACGCGTAGTCCACCGTAACGCCGTGAGCGGTACAAACAGCAGCCATGCGGTCCCCGATGGCCTCCCTGAACGCAGCCTCGATGTCTTTACGAATTACAAAAATGATATGGTTGAAGCCAGCCTCCATGGCATCGTGGACGGAATAGTCCATAATGATATGCCCGCTGGCATCCACCGGTTCCAGCTGCTTGATGCCGCCGCCAAAGCGGGAGCCAATGCCTGCGGCCATGATGAGCAAAGTTGTATCCATGTTTTTTCCTTTCTCGTTCCTCTTGACTGTTACGCCCCGTACATCCTGAGTACAGCCCAGATGGTCTGGAAGATCAGCTTCCAGTCCAGCCAAAAATTCCGGTCGTGTATGTACTTGAGGTCCAGTTCCATCCATTCATCGAAGGTCAGCTCATTGCGGTTGGGCTGCACCTGCCAGTAGCAGGTCAAACCCGGCGTCACATACAGCCGCTGGCGCTCGTAATCGGTGTATTGCTCCACCTCACGGGGCAGGGCCGGGCGCGGTCCTACAATGCTCATGTCCCCCTTCAGGATGTTGACTAGCTGCGGCAGTTCATCTATGCTTGTCCGGCGGATGAAATGCCCTACACGGGTGATCCGCGGGTCGTTTTTCATTTTAAAGACCGGGCCGTCCATCTCGTTCTGGGCCAGCACTTCCTGCAGCTTGGCCTCGGCGTTGGGCACCATGGAACGGAATTTATAAAACTTGAAGATCTTCCCGTCTCTCCCCACCCGGTCCTGGGAGAAGATGGGGCTTGCCCCGGGGCTGTCGATCCAGATCACCAGCGCCACGATCGCCATGGGAATGGCCAGCACGATCAGGGCCAGCAGTGAAAAGAAAATGTCCTGCGCGCGGCGTACCATCCAGTAGCCTTTTTTCTCTCTCAAAAGCGCATCCCGGTCAAACCTATAGGTTCTCTCTGCTCCGGCTGTGCTTCCTTCCGGCGTCCAGCGGACGGCTGCCGCACCTTGCTCCGTCCCTGCGCCTGCCTGGGTTTCCATCTCGAACGGTTGCACCATCGTTCCCCCTCTTTTGTCAAAAAGTCCCTCTTTATTGGTCAAAATTGCGTAAAAAGAAGAAAGGCTGCTCTCCACCACGTTGTGACGTGTTCGGAAAGCAGCCTTCGTTCAGGTCTTACTCCATGTATACCGGCTGCAGCGCTGCGGCTTGGCTGCCCTTTACCGCAGGATCCAGCTGCCGGCAAGAAAAACAGGTGATCCGCGGAGCCGGCCGCCGGCCCCGCTCTTTTTCATCACACCGCAGCCGCCGTGCGGACGTACAGGATGATGGTGGTGGAATAGGGCACCGTGAAGGTAGCGGAACGGCTGCCGAAGGTGACGGGCAGATAGACCCAGTTGCCGTTGGCATCGAGGTACATTACAAAGCCCTCGCTGCCCTCGGTGACGCCTGCCAGGTTGCTCAGTGTAACGGTGGCAGGGCCCTCACTGGCAACAGAAATGCCGCCAATCTCACGGGCACTGTACTCGTTCACGCTGACATCACCCAGCTCAGCCTGCACCGTTTCGGCCAGGCCGTCGCCCAACAGGTTCAGCTCCTCCTCAGTGCTCGTGGCGCCCTGAATGGTCTCATAGACCTGGGTCGCCTGACTATCCTCGCCGGCCTGGGCTTGGGTGGTGTAGGACACATCGCCGCTCTCGACTTCAGCGCCGCCGTAGGGGCTGCCTACAGCCGCCCAGGCGGGCACCGTCAAGGATGCGGCGAGCACAACAGCAGCTACAGCCGAGATCATTTTCTTTTTCATACCAAAGACCTCCATTACTTTTTGGTTTGACTATGGCTCCCATAGTCTTTATAGTAATAACCGGACGTGTAGTACCTGTGGTAATACAAGTTCGACTTACTATCTACTTTTGCGCGGTTGAGCACCACACCCAACAGCGGAGTTTCCGCCCGTTGAAGTTGCTGGACCGAGCTTGCAACGACCTTGCGAGGGGTCTCTCCACTGCGGATCACAAGCACCGTACCGTCGCAATAGCGGGCGATATTCAAGGCGTCGGCCACGCTGCCCAAGGGCGGCGTATCCACCAGAACATAGGGAAAGCGGGCCGCACAATATTCCAGCATCTTGGAAAAATTTGGACTTTCCAAAAGGATAGTAGGGTTAACAATGTTGGATGCCACCGGAATCATGTATCCATTGGGAACGTTGGTTTTATAGATCACATCCTCAATAGACACTTGGCCTGCCAGATAATGGGCTGCGCCCACAAGCTTTTCATTGCGCATACAACGAATGGTGTATTTGCGGCGCATCTCGGAGTTGCGCAGGTCGCAGTCGATCAGGACGGCCGGGACCCCCACCTCTGCGATCATCTTCCACAGCTGCAGGGTCACAAAACTCTTGCCCTCGTTGGGGACGCTGCTGGTCACCATAATGGTCTTGATCTGGTCGCCGCAGAAACCCAGATTGATCCGCAGCTGATTCAGCGCCTCGGTCACATTAAAAGGCAGGTCTGGCATTTTTCCAATTTCCAATTCTTTCATTTTGCCATCCCTCCATTTGCTTTGTGTAACAATTTGCGCTCTGTTTTTTCTTTCTGGTTAAAACTGCCCAGATCGGCTTCCGGAACAATTGCCAGCGGCTGTACACCCAGATATTTGACCACATCGTCCGGGGTCACAAAGGTATCGTTCATCAGGTAGCGCACCACCAGCACGCCGCAGGCCAGGCAGGCCCCCAGCAGGCCGCCGATCAGCACGTTCCGCGCAGTGCTGGGACTGGACTTTTCCGTGGGCGGGATTGCTTCTTCCACCAGGTTAGGCTCTTCCGTCTCCATGATCTGGGGCAGGTAGATGCAGGCCTGGTCGATCAGCTCGTTGGCGATGTCCGCCGACTCCTGCGGGTCAGGGCTGGTCACCGTGACCTTCAGGATGCGGGTGTCATCGGTGTTGGTGATGGTGATCATGCTGCTGAGGGCGGCCGTGCTCATAGGCTGGCCTTCCGCGTTGGTCAGCTCCAGATTGCGGATGACGTCCTCCAGCAGCGGGCGACTCAGGATCAGTTCCTGGTAATCAGCGGTCAGCTGCGCGCCGATCTGCAAGTCGGTCAGGTTGACCACCGAATTGTTGGACGCCGACACGATGTAAATGCTGGACGTAGCCTCATACTTTGGCGTAATGAGAAATTTTGTCACGCCGAAGGCGATGCCCGCGCCCACGAACAGGCAGAGGGCGATCTGCCAGGCGTGGCCCCACAGCAGGTAGAACAGTTCCACCAGGTCGATCTCATCCTCTGCCTCGGGGCGCTGGACGATCTGTCCTGCCGGTGATTCCTTGAGGGCTTTTTGTTCCATACGTTTGATTCTCTCCTATTGTTCGATTTCTTGGTAAAACAGCTCCAGAATGGTCTGCTTCAAACTGTCCTCGTCCAGGTGGTAGGCCCAGTGCTCATTTTCCACCACATTTTCGCCGTCGATGGTCAGCAGGGGCAGCTCGGTGTAGCGCTGCATCCGGCCGGCGATCTCCGCCGCCGTGCCGCTGGCAATGCTGGTGACCATATGGTCCGCCAGTTCCTCATAGGCCGAGGCTACGAACGCCCCGTCCTGCTGCCGCAGCTTTTCTTCCAGCGCGGCCAGGAACTGCCGCTGCCGGGCCATGCGGGCGAGGTTGGTCTCGTCGTCGATGTTGTACCGGCTGCGGACGTAGGTCAGCGCCTGGTCACCGTAGAGGGTGATGGTCTCCCCTTCCACCAGGGTGGGGTCGATGGCGGAAAAGTCGGAGGTGACGGTCAGGGTCACGCCCCCCACCATGTCGGTGATGATCCCCACCGCGTCCATGTTGACGGCTGCGTACCCGTCGATGGCCTGGCCGTCCATCAGGGCCGAGACGGTCAGCACCGTATTTTCACAACTCTGTTCCCGGCCGTCGCCGTAGTAGTAGGCCAGGGCCAGCTGTTCGTTCTCGTAAGCTATAATGTCTCCTTGGACGCCTCGCACCGGCACCTGCACGATGCTGTCCCGGTTGAGCTGCAGCATCTGCCAGGTCCGGTTGGCATTGTCCAGCACCACTACCATCTGGACGTCGGCCTGGCCGCCGCCCGCGTAGCTGTTCACCCCCAGCCCTTCGCCGGAGGTGTCCACGCCCATCAGCAGATAGGTCTCCAGATCCGGGCGCTGCCGGTAGGTCCTGCCGTTGTAAGTGATCTCCTTCAGCTCGGCTTCGGCCCGGTGGTCGTTGGTGGTGTAGCTCGCGGAGGAGGCCGCGTTTTCTTTATCGTCCAACCGCTGCAACAGGTAGGCCCCGCCGCCGAGGGCCGCCATGGCCCCCACCAAAGCGCCTGCGGCCTTGAGCATATCCCGCCGGCTGATCCGCTTGTGTCCGTACCGGCTCATGAAGCCTCCGCGGCGGGGGCAGTCAGCTGCTCGGCGTTCCGGTCCATCTGGTCAAGGAACGCTTCTCCCAGTTTTTGCATAACAACTTTTCTTCCTTCTTTGAGATTGGGCGGGCGGCTGGTCAGGTTGTGGCAGTCGCTGCCCAGCAGCGGCCAATGGGCCAGCTGCAGCAAGTCTAGCGCCAGACGCCTGGTGCCCCAGCGGAGCAAGCTCCCCGCATTGATCTGCAGCCCGATGGGCAATTCCGCCAGTTTTTCCAGCTGGTGGCGGTTCGATTTGCTGAAACAAAACCGCTCGGGGTGTACCAGCACCACCTGATACCCACAGTCCAGCACCAGTGCTTCCACTGCTTCGGCCTGCAGGCTGGTCCAGTCTGCAAAAGGCATTTCCAGCATGAGGGTACGGGTTCCCTGGATGCACAGGGGCGTCAAGTCCT
>ERZ1643246.1785-NODE-1785-length-22481-cov-7.094221_pt1 | contig 22481 bp, 23 predicted proteins | sample MGYA00579265_ERZ1643246 | MGnify/ENA primary metagenome ERZ1643246 (study PRJEB29033, sample SAMEA4952261) | chicken gut metagenome | biome: Broiler Chicken; feature: Gastrointestinal Tract; material: Caecum | place: Ireland | collected 2018 | study: Broiler...
ATTTTTACCAAAGACAACAACATATTTTTGAGCATCATATGTTTCATTTAATTTTTTAGAAATAGAATAGATATGATTCATTTCTGTTATATTTTCATTAAACAATTTTTCAATTCTCTGATCAAGAACTTGAATATATCGTCTTGCTGTATCATCTTCTTCTTTCAATACTGTTAATGCTTCATTAGGTTTTCCATGAACGAATTCAGGAATATGAATACGTTCAAAATATAATGAAGAGAAGATGTTATCAATTTCAGGAGCGTTATCTGCTGTTGAAATATAACTACAATAAGTTTCTTTTGTTCCTTTATGAAGAACTTTAAATAAGAATTTCTGTTCTCCATAATATTTTAATTTATCTAAATTCATTGTTGGTAAACGACCAAAACGAATTTGTAAATATTTACAAGAGAATAATCTATCAAAATCAATATTTGCATCAATCATATGCTCTAATTGAGAGATTGTTGCTTCATTCTCTTGAATCATTGCGAGTAAATCTTCTTTGACTTTTTCAATCTGTGCAGCTTTTTCTAATACATTACAGAAAAATGTATCAGCTTGAATAATATTCATACGAACATTATCCACATCAGCACATTTTAATTGAAGATGATATTTATCCCTTGCTTCTTCCATTCTTGCAATCAAATCAGCATATGGATTTTCACGATTTAAAACCGATAACCCTTGTACTGAATCAGCAAATTTTGAAGCTGGCTCGGGATGAAAATTATCAAGATTAATGAGCTTTAATAACACGGCATCATACTGCTGTGCTGGAAATTCAATTTCCAAAAGCTTTAATTTTGCTATTGCCATATATTTCTCCCTTCCTTATTCTGCTTTTTTCTTTAAAATTGACTTTGCCAAAACAAACACAAGGCAAGCAACAATCACAATAGCAAATGGCATGATTGGTAAATTAATATGTGCTTCATACACACAACCAAAATACACAAGAAGTGCATAAACAATAATCAAACCACAAATTCCCTTCATGGAAAGGACTTTCTCCATTGTTGAATCTTGTAGATACATTTTCTTAAATGCACCAATTGTAAAAGTTCCAACAATCAAAAGAATAATTCCATCAACAAGTTTATAAACTGTTGACAATGGTAATGCTATGGCTGGATAAAGACTGATTGTATAGAAAACATCTCCATAAATAAGTCCTCCAAGCAATGCTGCTACACCAAGTGAAAGAAATAAATTTCCCATTTTTTTCTTTCTCATAAGAAGTCCAAGCAACGCAAGTATAGCTCCAACTCCTAAGTCCCCCAAAAAGATAATAAAGACTGCATAATAAAGTACTGCAATAGCGATTGTTGTATCAATCTTATCTGATTGCTTCACTTTACTTAGCATTTCAAATGGTCTGACAATTTTCGCATTGTGTACAACTGTTGGAGCCACAACTTGCTGATGATCTAAAATATCAGCTGGTAGTTCCTGATACTCCATACCGTTGATATGTTTTAACATATCTTTGAATTCCTCAATCATACGTTTTGGAATAAATCCATAAATTGCACACTTACTTTGGAAATCCACAACAAAGATTTTAAATGACTCTATTCTTTGTAAGAATAATCCTGTTGAATAAAGTTTCAACAAATCAACTTTGTGTGTTTCTCTTAAAATTGTCATCTTTTGATCCATGCGTAAGATATATTCAGTCATCGCATGAACTTCTTCTTCTAATTCCTTTTTTGCATCATTGACTTTCCCATGTACAAATGAAGGAATCACTATTTCTTCAAATCCTAACGCTTTAAATATATTGTCTACTTCCAGCAATAAGCTATTTGTAACAATATAACAACAATATACATACTGACGATCTTCACCTAATTTATTAAAAATAAATGGTCGACCTTCATAATATTTAATTTTATCAAGATTTTGTCTATGAAAACGTCCAAATCTGGCTTTTACATATTGACAATTCAATAAATGATCAAGATCTACATCACTCAATGTTAATCTTGTCAAGATTTCTAATGTTTTTTCATTTTCATCTTTTTCCGTAATCAATTGATCTTGAACATCTTTGATATTTTTGATTTGAGCTTCTAAATCACTTAAATATTGATCTGTCTGATCAAGATTTAATGTTTTATCAGGAGCCAAATCTTTATTCAAATCCAACTTCATATCAGATGCAACCTGAATCAAACGATCCAATAATTTTGTATAGGCATTATCTTCCTGTAATGCATGTACTCCTTTAACATTATTGACAATCTTTGAAGCAGGTTGAGGATAAAAGTACTTGGAATCTTTGAGTGTAAATAAGACCTGATCCAAATCATAACGATCAAAAGTCATATTTAACAATATCATTTCTTCTATAGCCATATCTTGTCCCCCTAATAGATGAGCATCGCTTCAATCTGACTCGGTGCCTCTCCATATCTTAAACCTTCAATAATATGTTTAAGATTATCAATTTCTACTTGATATACAATTTTATATGTCATATAAACCAATGCACTGTCTGTTGAAAATCTCATGAAACGTCTGGCTAAATTATATCTGATCTTTTCTGTATAATATTCAATATATACAAATTCATGATCATCTACATATAATTTATAAGGTGACTCAGCTAGTTTTCTTAAAAACTCACTGGCATCCTTTGTTTCAATCAGTTCAGACATAACACTTTTTGGAATACGGCTATATTCCATAAATAATGTTTCTCTAATTTGATCTGGCGTGGCATTGAAATATTTCTTTAGACGATATATCTTTGTAATATTCTGTAATTCTATAGATGTATTGATCATTGTTAATAAATCTTTACGTTTTTTTCCTCTATACAGCTTATTAACGACATCAACATACTGCGCATAATAAATATGCTTTAATTCTAACTCTAACATATTAGAATCAAATCTTTCATCATCTTCAGGCTTATATTTGAGTAATGCATCATAATACTTTGTTCCTTTTAATAAAAATAACAAACTATCATAATCATTAATAGCCAATAAACCATATAGATCAAAGCTTGCATATTTATTCAAATATTCTGGAATTTCAATTTCATAACCTGTGTAATAATCAGATACAATCAATCTTGCTTTTGTTAAAATCAATTGAATCTCTAATTCCATAACACCTAAGCGATAAAATTCTAATTCCTTTTTTGAAGCAAATCTCATCAAACGATCAAGTCTTAAAAAGATTTCTTTATTTAATAAAGCTTCCAACTGACCACGATGAATATTCACTTCTTTTAAATCAGCTAATATACCACTATAAGCTGTTTCACTTTTTAAATAAGCAACTAAATCATTAATGCTTCTTCTTTTTAAAAGCTCTTCATAATTTTGTTCAGTTAATCTATGTGAATACATAGAACGAGCTTTGGCAAGAATAGCATTTGATGAAAAAGAACTCATACGCTCACCTCTTCTCTATATTTCTTTACAACGATTAACAATGGTAGAAACCCACTCATCTTTATTCTTTTCGTAAAGACTAGAGAGCTGATTTAGTGATTCTTTGTACTCTTGTTCATTTTTGACTCTTGTTTCTTGAATCTTTGCTTCTAATTCTTTTTTATGAGCATCAATTTTCACTTGATATTCTTTGACAAAAGAATCATAGATTTCTTTTTTCTTAGCATTCATATTGGCTTGAACATCTTGTTTTTTCTTCTTAGCTTCTTCAACCCTTTTTGAACACTCTAAATCTACTGAAACAATATCATCAATAATTTTGTCCAAAATAATCCCTCCTCACTTTAATCATTTATTCTCACATAGTTTACTCCTATTTTTTTAACATTTCAAGCAAAACAGTACTTTGTAAAAAAGAATAAAAAACAGTTATATCTTATCAATTTTTCTTATTATGATAAAAAAGTTGTTCAAGTATATTTTTCACTCATTTCATCAACATTTTTTAACTTTCCTATCATATATGATATTTTCATGAAGCCTTAGAATAATGAACATGTTGTCGTTTCCATTGTTAATTTTCTTTCACAATCACCTGTGTTTCTATGCCTTGTACTCCATAAGGCTCACGGGTATCTCTTTTGATACATTGTGTCTGATATTCAAAAACAACAATAGCCATAGCATCTTTGATATGATGAACGTTTACTTGCTTTGTTACTCATTCAATAGATAAATATGATTTTTGAATTCTATCAATCAAAAAATTCTGATAGATACTTCCATCCCTTCATAAACATTTGCAATAGAAATGAAACAACATTTCAATTCACTTTTAATCATAAAAAAACTGTAACATGTCTCAAAGTCCTGTTACAGTTTTTATTGTGTTTATTTTGTTTGAGGTGTTCTAAACATAATATAAATAGGTACAGCCAATAAAACACTACCACCTATAATATTTCCAAGTGTTGATATGAGCATATGTAGTGGCAGCATTGACCAGTCAATTGTTGAACCTAACTGTGTGATTCCCATTGTAAAAATACCACCATTTGCAATACAGTGTTCAAATCCTGGTAAAACAAATGTCATAACCAAAATCATAATCACAATTAATCTCGCTGTTTCATCTTTAATCTTAACTCCTGAATATGCTGCAACACAAACAATGAAGTTACACAAAATTCCTTTGATTAATAAATCAATGACATCAAAATTTAACTTAGATTCCATAATTCCCTTTAAATAAGGTTGCATAATCACTTCTTGAGCACCACTTTTAATAAATAAGAAACAAATCAAAGATATACCAATCATATTTCCTATATAACAGACAACCCACATTGGCATAATCTCTTTTAATTTCATGTCACCTCTTAATACAGGCATGATTGTTACAAAACAATTTCCAGTAAATAATTCAGCCCCTAGATAAACAATAGCTACTAAACCAATTCCAAAAGATGCAGCCACAGCGATCTTTCCAACAACACTATGGTCACTTAACATAGCTCCTAATGTATAAGATAAAATAGCAGCCAATCCCAAATATGCTCCTGCCATAAATGCTCTTACAAAGAAACGTTTTGGATCTGTTTTCATTAAATTGATTTTAATATTTGCTAATTTACAAAGTGTTTCAATATCACCAATCATAGTCCCTCTCCTTTAAACCAAAAACATTATATAGGATACGACAAAAAAAGGCAAAACTTTTTCCATGTTTTTCTAAAAAGTTCTTTCTTTGGCTTCAATGTAAATATTTTTTTAAGTTTATGTTAAAACTTTACATAAACTTAACATAATATATATGTAATATTAACGATAGTTTACAAGAAATTTGTTAAAGTATGAGTGATTAAAAATAAAGGATGGAATCAATAATGAAAAAGTTTGGAATATTAGTTATAGTCTTTATGGTTTGTTTAGCATTTCTTGGATTTTCAGCCAATGCTGATATAGAAACACAAAAAATCAGTTTAAATGGTTCAACATCTATGGAGAAAATGATCAATGCTATTAAAGAAGGCATTGAAGAAAATTATCCAGAATTATCACTTGAACCACAGTTCACTGGTTCAAGTGCTGGGATTGAAGCTGTTCTCAATGGAACTGCTGATATTGGTAATTCTTCTCGTTATCTCAAAGATGCTGAAAAAGAAAAAGGTTTAACAGAAAATATTGTAGCTATTGATGCGATTGTGATTGTGACAGACACACAAAATAAAGTCGATAACTTAACAACTCAACAGTTAATAGATATTTATAAAGGAAAAATTCGCAATTGGAAAGAAGTTGGAGGCGAAGATCTTCCTATTGTTGTGATTGGGCGTGAGTCTGGTTCTGGAACACGTAGTGCTTTTGAAGAAATATTGAATATTGAAGAACAATGTCAATATGCCAATGAAGTCAATGAAACTGGTCCAATCATTGCAAAAGTCCAATCCATTCCTGGGGCTATTGGTTATGTATCATTAGATGTTATTGATGAAACAGTAAAACCACTATCTATTGATGGTGTTCAAGCCAGTGAAGAAACAATTCAAAATGGACAATATTCTTTACAAAGACCATTTGTGATGGCAACTAGAGGAGCTATCAACCAACAAAATGAAAATATTCAACATCTTTTCCAATTCATTCAAAGTGAAGACGGACAAAAAATCATACGTGCTGTTGGTCTTGTTCCTGTCGTTGAATAAAGAATCAATAAGAGAGTCTTATTTTCAATATTGAAGATAAAACTCTCTTTTTTTATTTTGTCATTAATAAAAGAGGTAGTTATGATATTGACACTTTTATTTATCTTTTATATACTAAATATCGTTCATACACTGGTTCGAGAGCCAAACCCAGTATAAAAAACTAAGGAAAAGAGATGGCTCACCATCTCTTTTCTGGCTTCTAACTGTTTTTTAGAAGAAAGGAAAATGAAATATGAAAAAGAAAACAAAAATGCAAATGGTTATTGTCATGGGGATTGTTTTCAATGTTATGGGAGCATTCATTGCTATGACACTCTCTATTCCATTTTATATGGATTCTATTGGAACCATATTGGTGGCCGGACTTTTAGGTCCTAAATATGCCATGTTAACTGGTGTATTAGGAAGTATAACGAGTGGAATCACTTTTGATATGTATTCCTTCTATTATGCTCCTGTGCAACTGTTCACAGGCTTCTTTGCTGGATTACTCTATCACGGCAAATGGCTCAAGGGATGGCGTACACCTATTGGTTCATTATTAGTTGGTATTCCAACATCATTATTGAGTGCCTGCATTACAGCTGGTTTATTTAATGGAATCACTTCTGGTGCTAGCAGCACTTTTGTTGTTGTCTTTCATCACTTAGGATTACCATTAGTATTCAGTATCTTGCTTGTTCAAGTTTTTACTGATTACTTGGATAAATTCTTTGCTGTATGTCTGACAAAGGCGATTATTGAAAGAGGACATCTTTATGAGAAATGGGGGATAGCATGGAAAGATACAGCCGCATTGAAAACAAGCACAAAAGAGAAATCGTTCTTTTAAAAGCCAGACCATGTGCCTGGTCAAAATGCACATTTTGTGATTATATTGAAGATAATTCTACATGTACAGAAGAAATGATCAAAATCAATCAGGACGTTTTAAGTCATGTCACTGGTGAATATGGTGTTTTAGAAATCATTGACTCTGCTAGTATTTTTGAATTACCTCAAGCAACACTATCACTGATTAAACAAATTATTCATGATAAAAATATTCACACACTCTTTGTAGAAAGTCACTGGATTTATCATCAACGTATTCAGGAAATCAGAGATTTCTTTGGTATTGATATGATTGTAAAAATTGGTGTTGAATCTTTTGATGATGATTTTAGAAATCGTGTTCTCAATAAGAATGCGACTTTTTCAAGCATTGAGGAATTAAAAAAATATTTTGATTCACCTTGCCTGATGGTTGGTATTCAAGGACAAACAAAAGAAATGATTCAAAAAGATATGGATATTTTAACTCATCATTTCGATTATGGAACAATCAATATTTATCGTAATAATTCAACACCTATCAAAAGAGATGAATCTTTAATTCAATGGTTTATGCAAAACTATGCCTATTTACAAGATGATCCACGCTATGACTTTTTATGTGATCCTACTGATTTTGGTGTAGGAGACTAATACAATTGAAATATACAAAAAAATGTACGACACACATAGCGTACATTTTTTTATACCCATCACAATATTTATCTATATCCGTTTCCAAAAAATACCCATTCACCTTGAGAGTTTTGAACACATTCATATCTATATCCTGACACAGATGCATTTTTCCCAAATTCAGGTGGTGCCTGAAAAAAGCCTGTATGAAAATCTAAATAAACAACTATAGCATCCTGATACCCATCATGAATCAGATCCTTTTCAAATGTCTGACTTTCCATTCCATCATAATAGACATCTGTTACTGTTATACCATCTTGATCCATATTGGCAAGTGCCTTATCCATAACCAATTTAATATTTTCCCTTTTATGGATTGTATTATGACGAATTTCTCTGTTAACTTCAACTGGCTGATTACAAAATATAACAATGAGTGCTATCACAACAACTATCATGAATATAATGCCTTTTGTTTTCTTTTTCATATTGATGAGCTCCTTACTTATCTTTAAAAATATAATAGACTTTTATTATATATATTATATAAAAAAGATATGAAAAACCTGTGAATATACAATTCTAATATCTTTGTTTTAAAAGGGATGCACATGCATCCCTATTCCATCGACTCATATCAGGTAAGTCAATACTCTATTCATCAAATACCCAATAAGAATAAGTTGTTGATAAAGTCATATTTAATTTTCTTTGTAAAGCTAATGATGCCTCGTTTCCTACGACAACCTGACAATAAGGGACTTTCTTTTGTTTCAGTAATTCATTCATCAAATAGCTTTCCAACAAAGAACCATAACCGCGTCTTTGATATTCTTTTTTGATTTCTAAAATGCCCATGCTTCCTTCTCGATGCATACCAATAAATCCAGCTAACTGGCCATCATGAAACAATCCCCATAATGCTTTCTTTTCAATACGATCTTTTATATAATCTCGATCACTCATATGATGATAAATATGATAAACATCATCAAGATAATCCTGAGTCAACAGGCGTATAGAAACATGATCAGGGATTGTGAATTCTATTGGCTGAGTTGCCATATAAACCGCCTGATAACAGGCAAAATAATCTTTTTTATGATATTCATTGATCAGTAAATCAACAACTTCTTTTTGTTTGACATTATATAATTGATATTGATCTAAATGGCATTGACTCCATAATCTTTTGAACTTGTCTATATCAGTCATAGAAATCATGATGGACTGACTTTCTCTTTCCAGCATAATCAAGCCATCATCTTCATGATAGAAAACATCTGTCATATTTAAACGTAATGGCTCAATAAAATCAATATCATCAATTGAATCTAATATCATCATTCTACCCTCCTGTATTGATTATATCATGGCAGATGACGAAAGGAAGAACGAATTGATCTTAGTAATGCATAACAAATCACTAAAGCAACAATCAATATCATACATAAAATATAGACATTTGATAATTGTATAGGTTGTTCAATCAGTAATAGATAACCCCATGTAGCTGGACAAAGTTTTCCAATGGTTTCTAAAAAAGAAGGTAATAAAGAAACAGGAAACATAATACCAGATAAAATGATGGATGGTAAAAAGATGATTTGACTGATCATAGTCAGCTTGGCCTGATTATGAACTGCCAATCCTAAAATACAGGCTATACTTAATGATACCAAAACAAATAATATCAACATCACAAAATATAAAACTGGATGAATAGGACATGTTGCATCAAAAAGAAGAGGAGATAAAATATAAATCAGACCGCTCATCATCATTAAATGAATAAATGCTGATAAAAATAAAGACAAAACTGCAAAATATTCAGGTATATGATTGGCCATATACATTTTCTTAATATCTGTTCCATAAATTTCAGCAATAGATGGTGGTAAACCAATATATGCCCCCATCGAAACACCCATGACTGTCATAGATGCCATCAATGTTTCTTGAGACTCAGGCATGATGGATGTAAAAACACTGCCCATCATTAAGAAAAAGAGTAATGGCACTAAATAACATGTGATTAATAATGAACGAGAACGGATATCCATTTTCCATTGTAAATAAATCCCATAACCTAATGCTTTCATATTTCATTTCTCCTTGCGACTTCTAAAAAGTGCTGTTCCAAAGTCCCACGATTGACTGTCATATCTAAAATATCAAGATTTTGTTTTTGATAATTCTGACAGATTTGCATCAATGTCTGTTGAATATGTTGTGTCGTATAAACTTCTTCTCCTTCTTGACTATTGACCTTAATATAATAATATCGTCCAAGTTGTTTCGCTAATTCTTCTACTGTTCCTATAAAAGCCATTTTTCCTTGCCTTAAGATCCCAATACGATCACATAAGCTTTCTACTTCATTCATATCATGACTCGTCAAAACAATCGTCATTCCCTGTTTTTGACATTGGATAATATTTTCATGCAGGGCTCTACGTCCAGCGACATCTAATCCTGCAGTTGGTTCATCTAGAAAAAGCAGATCAGGATGTCCCATCAAAGCCAATGCCAGATGAAGACGACGTTGCTGTCCTGTCGAAAGTTCCCTATATGTCTGATCAGCTATTTCTTGAATACCTAATGCCTTGACTATATCTTCATCTAACTGTGCATGTTTCCATTTTGAAAACAACTTCATAGCTTCTTTCACTTTCATATAAGCGGGTAAAGCTGAAGATTGAAGCTGAATGCTTATTTGACCATGAATTTCAATCTGTCCCTCATCATATTTTAAAAATCCTTCCAGACATTCTAAGATTGTTGTTTTTCCAGCACCATTCATTCCTAATATGCCAAAGATTTCCCCTTTTTTCACATCAAAACTGACATCCTTTAAAACCTCAAGTGTCTGATATTTCTTTTTCAAATGTGAAACGTGCATAATCGTATCCATCATCATTCCCCCTCAAATGGATTGTATCCTAATTTTTGAAAATAAATTTCTAATGCCGGTTTCAAATAATCATTGACTTCATTTTGTTTTTGAATCCATTCCTGATTTTGGGCATCAGTTAAATGATCAAATTTCATTAAACGTGGTAATAAACTCATATCCCCTTGCGTAAATTCCATAATCAAATTCCAAAACTGACCAGTCATCTGCTGGACCTGTTCATCTTCTGGAGGAAGATGTTTTGCCTTCAGCTTTAAGATGTCTTCATTGAGCTGATGAAAACGTTGAATAAATTCCTGACCACTATCCTTATCAAACTGTTGACGAATATGTTCCAATGTTTCATTATCAAAATGTTTAATTAACCAATAATACTCATTATCCATTTGAAGATTCACAATGATATCTGCATATTTTTTAAAATCAACTGTTTGCATTTGATTGACTTCAACCTTTAAGGCTTTAATGGCTGATAATGTATTTTGAAGCTGTTTGATTTTTTCTTCAATCATGACTTCCTGTTGATGAAGGGCATGTTCTACTTTTTGAGGTGTATCTAAAACTTCTATTCTATTTTTAATATCATCTAAAGTAAAACCTAATGATTTTAAAGATTGAATCTGATGAAGTAAAATCATATCCTGATAAGTATAAAGACGTCGGCCTCCTTCACTTTCACTGCTAGGATGTAACAATCCTTTTTGATCATAAAACTGTAATGTGCGAACAGTCGTTCCCATCTTCTTTGCGAGTTCTCCAACTGTCATATATTTGTGATTATTCATTTCCCATCCCTCCTGCTTTTATTATAATTCATAACGTTACGTCACAAACAAGCATTTTTGTCAAAAATATATGTATAATCTCTTTGTATTTCAATATGAATTCCCCTATAATAAGATTTGGGGTGAAAATATGAAATTACTTGCTAGTGATTTTGATAATACATTATGGTTTGAAGATCATATGAAAGATGAAGATGTCAAAGCCATTCATGAATTTCAAAAACATGGACATCTGTTTGGTATTTGTTCTGGGCGAAGCTTAAGTGGTATTTTACGTCCTTCAAAACCTTATGATATTCAGTATGATTTTTTTATTTTATTAAGTGGGGGACTCATTTTAAATAAGGACTATGAACCTATTTTTGAAAGTCAGATTCCTATATCTTTAGTTAAAGACATCTATGAATTTACCGGCAAACAAAATATGTCGATTGTTCATAATGATGTGACATATCATCTTAATACAAAATTTCAAGATCATATTTTTGATCATGAAATTCATTCTTTCAACGAACTTCCTTTTACACATATTCAGGCTTTTTCATTTCACTATCAAGATCATGAATTAGACCTGGCTCAAAAGATGACACATCTCATTATAGACAAATACGGCCATCAAATTGAAGCTTTTCAAAATAATCAACATATAGATTTAGCAATGAAAGGCTGTTCAAAGGGAAAAGGTATACAAATCATTGAAAAATATTTCCACTTATCACATGATCATGTTTATGGAATTGGAGATAACTATAATGATTTACCTATGTTAGATGCCATTCAACATAGTTATTCTTTTGATTATGCTCCCTTACCAGTTCAAAAGCATGCCAAGACAATTGTTTCACAATTGTCCAAGTGTATTTTAGATATTGAAAAATAATTTTATTTTTAATAAAAATAAAGCGTCTTTTTTCGCTTATTTCAAAATTATTTATTCATAAATTGACAAATGTATACAAAAATGATATTATCAATGCAATAACAAAGGAGGACATTTTCATGCGGATTTATAAACATGAATATATCATAGCCGATCATATGAGAGTGTCTAGATTGTTGTCAAAGAAAACCATATCTCATGAAGAATGAGATTTTTTATTTAGAGGGGGTATCATATGAAAATTGGTGTTATTGGTCTAGGAACTGTTGGGTTTGGCGTTGTAGAAATCTTAACACAACAAAAAGAAAGATTAGAAAAGCACATTCATGAAGAAGTGACAGTTAAATATGGCTGTGCCTTAAACGAAGTGACTTTACCAGATGGTATCATCTATACCCAGGATTTTCATGATGTTTTAAATGATGATGAAGTTGATGTTGTGGTAGAATTAATTGGTGGAACAACAATTGCTAAAACAATCATTTTAGAAGCCCTAAAAAAAGGGAAACATGTTGTCACGGCAAACAAAGCATTGATTGCACATGATGGTCAGGAAATCTTTGAAACTGCAGCCAAATATCATGCTAAAATCTATTATGAAGCTGCTGTGGGTGGTGGTATTCCTGTCGTTGTTCCGGCTAAAGAAGATTTAATTGCTAATGAGATTGAAAAAATCGAAGGTATTTTAAATGGAACAACAAATTTCATTTTAACATTAATGGAAACAGATAATTTGGATTTTCAGGAAGCTCTCACAATAGCTGATGGCTTAGGATATGTAGAAGCCGATGCCAGCTTGGATTTAGATGGGATTGATGCTGCACATAAGATTTGTATTTTAACTATGAATGCTTTTGAGATTTTCTTTGATTTCAATAAGATTCAATGTACAGGTATTCGAAAAGTCACAAAGAAAGATATAGACTATGCTAAAAAATTAGGATACCGTATTAAGTTGATTGCACAGGCTAAAAAACTTGATCATGGTTATGGAATTGATGTTTCTCCTACCTTAATTGGTATAAAAGACATAGTTGCGAATGTGAATCAAGCATATAATGTAGTAGAAATCACTTGCAATTATTTAGAAAATGTGATTTTCTATGGTAAAGGTGCTGGGCGTTATGTCACTGCCAGTGCTGTTGTGAGTGATATCATCAAAACACATCAACCAACAATATGGCAACATCAATATCAATATGTAGAAGAGATTTATCCAATTACATATTCTAAATATTATATCAGATGTGATCATCCTCTAGATATTGACTATGAAATGTATTATTCTCAAAATCATGATCATATCTACATTACAAATCCTATTGAACTGAATGAGTTAAAACAACAACTTCAAGATGAAACCTATAATTTATTGAAAGTAAGGGGTTAAAATAACATGAAAATAATTGTTCAAAAATTTGGTGGAACCTCAACACGTAGTATTGAAACACGTGAACATATGTATAAAAATATTATTCGTGAACACGATAAAGGCAACAAAGTTGTTGCTGTGGTCAGTGCGATGGGGCGCTATGATGATCCCTATGCAACAGATACCCTTCTATCCATTGTTCATACAGATCAATTGACAGATGAAGAAATTGATCGTTTAACAAGCATTGGAGAAACGATTTCAACACTTGTTGTTAAAAGTGAACTGGCTAAAAAAGGCTATGTTGTAGATACGGTAACAAACGGAGAACTGGGTATTTTGACAGATTCACATCATCAAAATGCAACGATTACAACCGTAGAGGGAAAACATATTTTAGATAAACTTAAAAATGCTGATATTGTGATTTGTCCAGGATTTCAGGGATATTCTCAAAATGGAAAAATTACCACTTTAGGTCGTGGTGGCAGTGACTTATCTGCCGTTGCTATTGGTGTTGCAATAGATGCCAATGAAGTTGAAATATATAGTGATGTTAACGGTATTTATACAGCTGATCCTCGTATTGTTCCTGATGCGATGAAATTAAATTATATCAGTTATTCAGAAATGCTGGAACTTTCTAAAAATGGCGCTAAAGTTCTCAACCATCGTTGTGTACAATTGGCTGCCAAACATGATATTGTAATTCATGCAAGAAGTTCTTTCGATGAAAGTCAGGGAACATATGTGTTAGGAGATGAAAAAATTATGAAAGATCATTTAAATCAATTCATTATATCTGGAATTACTGGTTCACAAAATGAAGCGAGAATTACTCTCGTTGGTGTTGATGCCAAAGTCAATGGTGCTGGTGAACTCTTTGAAAAAATTGCTGATGCTAATGTCAATGTCAATGTCTTCAGTCAGGCATTAGTCGGTGGCGGTAGAATGGATATTTCTTTAATCATTAATGATAAAGATGTTCCTGCTGTCGTTGAAGTCATTAATGATTTAAAAGAAACATTGCAGGCTAAAAAAACGATTGTGCGAGGAAATATTGGAAAAGTGGCTGTCATTGGTGTTGGTATTAAAAATAATAAAGGTATGTTCCAGAAAGTTTATAATACACTCATGAGTCATGATATTAATGTGGAAATGACTTCTTGTAGTGAAATTAATATTTCTTGTTATATTGATCGAGATGATGTCAAAAGAGCACAGGTTTTATTACATGAAGCATTCTTAGGTTAGGAGGACTATAAAAATGAAAAAATATAAAGTTGCAATTGTTGGAGCTACTGGTGCAGTGGGTAGAGAAATGTTAAGATGTATTTTTCAGTTTCACTTCCCATTTGAAAGTTTAAAATTATTAGCTTCTTCCAGAAGTGCTGGAAAAGTGATTGAATATGAAGGACATGAATTTGTTGTTGAAGAATTAACTGAAAATTCATTTGAAGGTATTGACGTTGCTTTCTGGAGTGCTGGTGGAAGTATTTCTGAAAAATATATGCCTTACGCTGTTCAAGCTGGTTGTATCAATATTGATAATACTTCTCATTTTAGAATGGATCCTGATGTTCCATTAGTTGTTCCAGAAGTCAATGCCTATGCATTAAAAGAACATAAAGGAATTATTGCTAATCCAAACTGTACAACGATTCAAATGGTCAGTGCTTTAAATCGTTTAAATGAATATTTTGATATTGAAAGAATTATTGTGTCTACTTATCAGGCTGTTTCAGGTGCTGGTGTTGCTGGAATGGAAGAATTATATCGTCAGTCACAAGAAGTTTTAGATGGTCAAGAACCTGTAGCCAAAACATTACCTTGTGCTTCTGATAAAAAACATTATCCAATTGCTTTCAACTGTATTCCTCAAGTGGATAAATTTGATTTAGATAATCATTTTACAAAAGAGGAAATGAAAATGGTGAATGAAACAAAGAAAATCTTTAATAAAGATATTAAAGTTAATGCCACTTGTGTCCGTGTTCCAGTACTCAGAGGACATAGTGAATCTGTTTATATCGAAACAAAAAAACCAATTGATATGGATAAAGTCTTTGAATTATTATCAAATTCTCATGGTGTTGAACTCTATGATGATATTGAAAATCAGATTTATCCTATGGCAACTCTATTTATTGGTGATGAACTTGTCCATGTGGGGCGTGTCCGTCGAGATTTAGATAATGATCATGCTTTAAGCTTATGGATTGTGGCTGATCAGCTTATGAAAGGTGCTGCTTACAACTCTGTTGATATTGGCTTAAAGATGATAGAGATGGGATTGTTATAATGAGTCATAAAGTCTTCCAGATGCCCTTTTCTCAAATCTATTCTTTACTGCTTCAAAAAGCCTTAAAAAAAGGACGTAGCCAAGAAGAAGTTGATACAGTCATTCAATGGTTAACAGGCTATTCTCAAGATCAGATTCACGCAATGTTGGAAACACCTATAGACTATGAACATTTCTTTCTTCAGGCTCCAAGTTTGAATGAAAAAAGATTTTTAATCAAAGGAAGTATCTGTGGTGTTAAACTAGAAACCATTGAAGATCCTATGATGCAAAACATGCGCTATCTTGATAAACTGATAGATGAACTGGCGAAAGGAAAAAGCTTAGATAAAATATTAAGAAAATAACGAAGTGAATTTTGTTTCACTTCTTTTTTTATTCAAAAAAAGAAGATGAACATTCATTCATCTTCTATTAATTCTTAACAATACGATAATATGTTCTTGATGTAAAGACATAGACAATCGCATAAACAATCGTCACAATAATGACTGAGATGATTGTACATGTAATAAACACCTCTGTTCCACTCAAAACAATATAACTAAACATCAAAGTTATCAAATGGAAAGCAAATGCCATGTGAATAACTGAAGCTATCAGTGGTAAAAAGAAGAAGATTAAAACTTGAGAACGAATAGTCTGTTTCACTTCTTTTGTACTCATTCCAACTTTTTGCATAATTTCAAAGCGTTTTTGATCTTCATAACCTTCTGATAACTGTTTATAGTACATAATTAATATTGTAGCCATTAAAAATAAGATGCCTAAGAAAATACCTAAGAAAAATAAACTTCCATACAATTCCATCAACATGATTCTGACTTCATATAATGAAGAACGATAGAAAGAAATGCCTCCCTGTTCTGTCTCTGTTTCTAAGGAAAAGTTATCTAAACACTTTCTTAATATGTCTTCAGCTTCTTTTTCTTGAGACTGATCCTGATATACAATAGAAAGATTTTCTGTTGGCTGGATAGTATCTCCAAAGAAATACGACATCATCTCTTGAATAGCTTCTTCATCTTTCATAATGACAATCAGATTTCTTTGCGCAGTAGGATTTTCATTAGGTAATAAATAGGGTTGATGCACAACTTCCTGAATTGGATATTTTTGTTGATCTATGTCTAAAGTATCTCCAAAGTCAAAGAAATTACTGCTCACTAAAATATTCTGACCACTTAATTGAACATTTTGATGATAGGCACGATTATATTCATCCTGTGTCATCCCTACCAAATATCCCACAACAAAATCCCCAGATTCGTCTTCTGCTAAAATATGGTCATTTCCAAAACGTACACTGACTGAATATCTTTTGGTATGAATAAAACTATCAATACCAATATCATGATTCTCTAATTCAGTCTGCATTTGTGAATAAAACTTTGCAAACTCCTGATCACTTGGCAACGTTCCATCATCATAGCCATAAACTTTAAGCTGAAAACTATCCTGCTGATAAGCTGTAATTGTATCTTCAATTCCAAAATAGAGTGAGACTGTACTTGACAACATAACCAATATACATGTACATAGAATACAGATACTTGCCAATCCTACAGCATTTTGTTTCATACGATAAATTAACTGAGACACAGAAGTAAAGTGTTTTGTCTGATAATAGAAATGCTTATTTTTCTTTAAAAGTTTTAAAATTGTAATAGAACCTGCAGTAAATAAACAATAGGTTCCAATAATAACCAAGATAACAGCTACAAAAAACAAGAGCATCGCTGTTGTAGGATCATCAATCGTAATAGCAATATAATATCCTAATCCAAGTGTTACCAAACCGATAATTGTCATCAGCCATTTGGTCTTCGGTTCTTTTTCACCACTTTGAGAACCTCTTAATAATTCAATAGGGTTTGATAATTGAATTTGAATCACATGAATGAGATAAGAAGCCAAATAAATAGGTAAAAAGACAATAACGGCAACTAGAAAAGATGACCATGAAATATGAAATGTCAAGGTTGTTGATAGTCCCATTAAATGAATCAATACTAATGAAACCAGCTGACTAAAAATAATACCAAAAAGAAATCCCATAACAAATGAAATCAATGTTGTGATGATGGTTTCACACAACATCATAATCATAATGTGTTTCTTTTCTAAACCTAAAATATTGTATAAAGCTATTTCTTTTTTTCGACGTTTCATTAAAAAACTATTCATATAAAATAAGAAAATCACAGAAAAGATAACCATCACAATAATTCCTAAATTCAAGATGATCTGCATTGTACTTGAACCCGTTGCCATTTGTTCTAAACCTTTATGTGATGCTAGATAATTAATTAAATAAAACATCATGACAGTAAAGGAACTTGTTAATAAATATGGAAAATATAACTTAGAATTCTTTTTGAGATTGGTTAATGCCAGACGGGGATAAAAGAAAGATTTCATTTTATTTCCCTCCTGTCGCAAGTAATGTTAACGTATCTGAAATACTTTGATACATTTGCTGATTCGTTTGATTTCCTTTGTAAATTTGATGGAAAACTTCACCATCTCTAATAAATAAGACTCTTGAAGCATAGCTGGCTGCTTTGGTACTATGAGTCACCATTAAAATGGTTTGCCCTTCCTGATTGACTGTATCAAAAATTTCCAACAATTGATCTGTTGACTTCGAATCAAGAGCACCCGTAGGTTCATCTGCCAGAACAAGTTGAGGATGTGTGATAAGTGCTCTTGCAACAGCGACTCTTTGTTTCTGTCCACCAGATATTTCATATGGATATTTCTCTAATAAATCCTCAATACCCAGTTTTGGTGCTAAAGCTTTTAATTTCTGTTGCATAACAGGATAAGGTTCTTTAGATAAGACAAGTGGTAAGAAAATATTATCTTTGATAGAAAATGTATCTAATAGATTAAAATCCTGAAATACAAAACCAAGATTCTTTCTTCTAAACTGTGAGATTTCTTTTTCCTTTAAATGGGTAATATCTTGACCATTTAATAAGACCTGCCCACTGGTTGGCTGATCTAATGAAGCTAGAATATTTAATAAAGTTGTTTTCCCACTTCCAGATTCACCCATAATCGCAACATACTCACCTTCTTCGACACTAAAAGTGACATTGGATAATGCCTGTACCTGTTGATTGGAAAAACGTGTTGTATAAATTTTCTTTAAATTTTTAACTTCCAGTAATGACATTTTAACTCCTCCTTTGTACACTTATAGTTTATAAAAAAAGAGAAATATGTACCATTGATTTATCTTACAATTTCTCTGTTATAACTTACATTTCTGTAAGATTTATTCAACTTGCAAATCCTTAACATGAAAATCAATCATCACTGTTGTTCCCACTCCTTGAGTTGACTGGATATGAATAGGATGTCCTAAATATTTTAATATGCGAGCACATAAATATAATCCTAGACCACTTGCTTTTTTATCCATTCTTCCATTATATCCTGTAAAGCCTTTTTCAAACAGTCTTGGTAAATCCTCCTGTTTAATCCCAATACCCGTATCTTCAATATATAAAACTTCATCTTCAACAAAAATATGTATGCCACCTGTTTTGGTATATTTCAATGCATTAGATAAAATCTGTTCCAAAACAAAGGACAACCATTTGGCATCAGTCAAAACCTGTAAATCTATTGGATCAATTTTTAAAGTTAATTTCTTTTGAATAAAAAAAGTGGCTTGTTTTTTAATAACATCTTGAATGAGCTCATTTAAATCATAACGTTTGATACGTAAATCAGAAGAAATCTGTTCTAATTTCATATAATGTAAAGCCATATCTACATATTGTTCAATTCTTAAAACTTGTAAAAGCATATCGTTTGTTGAAGCATTTTGAGATGTAATTAAAAGTCTTAATGCAAAAATAGGTGTTTTGATCTGATGAACCCATAAAGTGAAATAATCTAACATATCCTGATTATGTATTTCATGTTGTTCTTTCATTTCTTTTAATAAATGATGGATCTGATGAATCAATAATTGATATTGAGTTTCAATATATCCAGAACTTTGTGGTAAATCTAATAAAATCATATCTTCTACTTGAAAGATTGATTCTAAATGATTCGTTTTTTGATAATAGAGAAAATAATCAATCGCAAAATAAACAATCAATAAAACCAGACATAAAATAGTCGCATAGATGACAGCTTCAATGAAAACATTATATAAATAAAGAATCAGACAAAAAATACCAATGCATGATAAATAGAGAATATAAAAAGCTTTTTTATCATAAAAATAATGCAGTAATCTATTCATAAGCCAGCTTATAACCTAATCCTTTTTTTGTTTGAATAAGATGTTCGATATGAAAATCATCTAATTTCTTTCTTAATCTATTCATATTCACACTTAAAGTATTATCATCTATAAATTCATTGCTTTGCCATAATGCCATCATTAAATCATCACGTGATACAAATACTTCTGATTTTTCAAAGAGAACCTGTAAAATCTTTAATTCATTTTTCGTCAGTTCAATAGTCTGATGATGATAAGAAATAGTTGCATCTAAGATATTTAAAACCAAATCTTTATATGTTAAAACTTGCATAGATTTAGAAAAAGAATATGTACGACGAAGTAACGCCTGAATTTTCGCTGTTAAGACATGAAAATCAAAAGGTTTTGTGATAAAATCATCTGCTCCCATAGAAATAGCCATGACAATATTCATATTCTCATTGGCAGATGAAATAAAGATAATAGGTACTGAAGATACTTTACGAATCTGTTCACACCAATGATATCCATTATAAAAAGGTAAGGAGATATCTAATAAAATAAGTTCTGGCTGTTTTTGAAGATAAAGATCTAAAACATGTTCAAAATCATCCACAACTTCAACTTCATAATTCCATGTTTCTAAATGTTTTTGAATTGCTAAAGCGATGACTTCATCATCTTCGACAATCATGATTTTTTGCATTTTCATCACCCACTCCAATTCCATTATAACATATCTTGATAAAGGTTGTGCATAGCTTTTATACGGGACTTGATGTCATCATGTAGATACTGTGGAGAAATCACTTTAATTTGAGTTTGCATCATCATAATCCAGCCAATCAATCCTTCTGAAATAGAAACATCTTCAATTGTTAATAATAAACGTTCCTGATATAAACGCTGCACTCGCATATTCAATCCAAAACGTGATACTATCTCTCTTAACTGTTTATAATCACATTCAATAACCAATGTATCACGATGATGAGATATAAACATATTCATCATCTTTTCAATTTCATTTTGGATATCAAATTGTTCCTGAACATTGATATATCCTTTATTTAAAGTCTGAATAGCACGCATACGATCAATACGATAATTGGTTAATTGTTGGGGATGTTTTTCATTATAGGCAATCATATAATAATGATTATTTTGGGAAGTTAAAGAATAAGGAGAAACAATATATTGATCATCTTTATTCCCTCTTTGTGAAGCCACCTCTATGAAGTGATGATTTTGAATATCATAATCAATATATTGAAAAGAAATAGCTTTTTGATGTTCAATCGCTTTCATAATAACTGTTAAATTAATAAATAGAGAAAAAGAATGCTGACGTTCACTTGGTTGAAATAAGACGAGACGTTTTTGTTGATGAAAAGAAGATAGGGTGAGAAGTTTCTTTTGTAAATGTTGCTGATCTTCTCTATTTAAATCCTGATGAAAGGCAATCTGATCTAATAGAAATTGTAATTCACCATCCTCAAATATATCTTCATCTATCCTATAACCTAATTTATGATAAGAGATAATCAAATCTCTACCTATCCAACCATTAAAAAAATCATTGATTTGTTTGATACAAGAATAAACAGTTTTAATATCAATCTTCATATCCTGTTTCATGAAAGCTTCCTGTATTTCTAAAGCTGTAATGGCTTTATTTGGCGTTTGTAAAATCATCTTCAGTACATAAAACATTCTTTTTCCCATAATAGACTCCTAATGACTCATGACAAGCTGATAACTTTTCTTCCTGTTGTAATGACGCATTAATGAAAGATAATCTTTCATGCTGTAGCTGCAAAGCAAATCTAAGACAACTTCATCCTGGCAGTCATCTAGCTTCAATAAATATTGATAGGCTAAATGATATTCATCTTCCAATAGACATATTTTAGCACAATCCAGTGTATCTACATGATATTGATGTTCAAGAATAGAAATGACTTGAGAAAAAGACATATTCTCAAAAGGAATCAAATATCGGATCACACAATATTCTTGTAATGTTATTGTTTTTTTAGCTATTTTTTTAAAAATATCTTCCTTCAACAACAAATAATCCTGATGTGAAAACAAACTATTCATCATCATTAAATCATTTTCCATATCCTGATAATTCTGCGCCTGATATAAATGTCTTAAAGCAGCTATAAAAAGTTGTTGATAAAGTCTTTTATCATGTAATAAATGACTCAATTCTTTTTCATGTAAGCAACTGGCAAATAACTCCAATACAGATGAATCTTTTATAATTTCTAATACATAATTTTTCTTTTGAACAAAAGTGATCATTTCTTGTTTTTGATAAGTTTTTTTCATATATGTCATCTCCTTGTATTATCATTATACCCATTTTATGATTTTGAAGATGACTTTATACCTATTTTAACACCTAAAAAACGG
>ERZ1643246.1786-NODE-1786-length-22472-cov-34.721060_pt1 | contig 22472 bp, 28 predicted proteins | sample MGYA00579265_ERZ1643246 | MGnify/ENA primary metagenome ERZ1643246 (study PRJEB29033, sample SAMEA4952261) | chicken gut metagenome | biome: Broiler Chicken; feature: Gastrointestinal Tract; material: Caecum | place: Ireland | collected 2018 | study: Broiler...
CTTACCAAAAAGGAGCCATTTTTTACCAAAGCCACAAAGTTTTTTACACTACCCTTTCCACAGTTCAGTAATTCCATGATATCTTCAATGGAAAAATAGATATAAGCCCTGTTCTGCTCGTCAAACCATTGATTCTTAATAGATAAGGACATTCTGTCCAGCATCAGACCATAAAGTATCTTAGCATCACTGGAAAGATTCTTAAAATAATCGTTCTGAAACAGAGCCTTTGGTATTCTGTAAAAACTATACTGATCGGCCTGCGTACCGTAAAAATAATCAAATGATACTTTTTGTTCCATACACATCCTCCTCTCATCTGTATTCTGTGAAGTTTGATTTTGGCACTTCTGGCCTTTATCATCACAATTTCTTTCATCAGTATTCTTACTCTGTCTGCAATTCTTTCTTCCATTCTTCCAACAGAGAAACAATTATCTCTTCCATCTGCTCCTGGGTATAATCCGGAGGAAAATAATTTTTCAGTTTTTTCTCCGGTAGTGTGACCTTACGCATCTTTCTTTTTGGAGCAATGCAATTATTAAATATGGAGATCATATAATTGTGACCTACATTTTCATCTTCCAGCCGCTTCCTTAAGACAGCAATCTGATTTGGTTTTATAAACCCATTGTCTTTGATATATTCATAAATCCATTTCTGCTTTTCCTTATCAATATAAGAAATATCTACAGCTACCGTAAACTGAAGTTTCTTATTATCGACCATATCAAGCAATTCAGGGATGAGTTCCGTAAGACGAATGTATCGCTGTATCTGTTTTGAACTTTCACCTACCTGTTCGGATAAAATATCTCTTGAGACCGCTCCGTATAAATTCTGGTCATTTTGACTAGAATTATTTTTAGAGGGTCTGCCGGCCTGCCTTTTCATTGCGTTTAATTTCATCTTATAGGCAAAAGCTTTCTCACTCGGCAGAAGCTCTTCTCTTTGAATGTTGGCATCAACCATAGCGATTACAGCTTCATCATCTGTCATATCCCTTACAATCGCCGGAACTGTAGAAAGTCCTGCTTTACGTGCCGCATACATTCTCCGATGGCCGGATATCATTTCATACTGATTTTCTCCCGCCGGTCTGAGCAATACAGGGGTAATAACTCCGCTCTCTATTACACTATTGATTAGCTCTTCCATCTTGTCATCTGCTATTACCTTAAAGGGATGACCTTTAAATGGGCTGATTGATTTTATCTCAATTTCCATTGCAGACTCTTCATTAACAACACCCAGCAATTCATCAATGCTTGTCAGCTTTATCTTTTCTCCGCTCCTGCTATTTTTCATATTCCAGCACCTCCTGTGTCAGATTTCGGTAAGCTTCGGCAACCTTGCTTTTCGGGCAATGGGAATAGATACTGACTCCCTCCGCACTTGTCTCTGCCGCTTTCACCGACATGGGGATTGCAGTTTCAAATATTGCAATCCGTGATCCATAGGTTTCACGCAGCTTCGCCGTGATATCTTTTGCATAATTGGTCCGGTAATCCACCATAGTAAGAAGGATCCCCTGAATCTCAAGTCCCCGATTCAATCTCTTTTTGACCATCAGTATTGTCTTAATCAGCTGCTGAAGTCCTTTTACCGGCAGATATGCTGCCTGAACAGGGATAAGAACAGAATCTGCAGCAACTAAAGCATTGATTGTCATCATCCCAAGACTCGGCATACAATCAATTAAAATGTAGTCGTATCTTTCTCTCATCATATCGATATAATCCTTCAGGATCAGTTCTCTGCTCATTACATTGCCCATAACAACTTCTAATGCTGAAAGTTCAATATTCCCAGGCATAATATCGATATCTTCCTCATGATGAAGAATGCCTCCAGCTGGGTTGACTTCTTCCTCATTGATCACTGCTGTTAATACATTTGCCAGTGTAATCGGAATCTCATCAGGTTCCACATATCCAAGGCTGGCTGTGAGGCTCCCCTGGGGATCTGTATCAACAAGCAGCACCCTTTTCCCTTCTCTTGCAAGTCCAATTCCTAAATTTACCGCTGTTGTTGTTTTAGCGACTCCGCCCTTCTGATTTGCTACCGCAATAACTCTTCCCATTCTTCAGTCCCCCTTTTCACATGATTTCTCAGATATTCTTCAAAAATGCTTCGCCGGATCAATACCTTTTTTCCAATCTTATAAACAGATCCCGATATATGAGACAGCCTGACAATTGGTTTATAACCCAATCCGTAGTAGTCCATTGCCTGCTGATAACTGACAAATTCCCTCTGCAGGAATGCCAGATCCTCATCATCGATCAGATGTGAAAACATCCATACTTTACTGTGCATACTTATCCTCCTCTTCTTCCATAGGAAAAGCATCTTTTGTTTCATGAAATCTTTCAAGGTATTCATCAAATATATCTCGATTAATCAATACGATTCCATCCATTCTGTAAATTGCTCCTGCAGCATTGGCTAATTCCATTAATTTCTTATGAGACAGACTGTATACAATCTCTGCCTGTTGATACCGGAGAAATTTTCTTCTAAGCCTCCGGGCCGCCTCCATAACTTCACTGCGTTTCTGCTCGTTATAGTACATATCTTCTGTTCTCATAAAACAGTCTCCCTTCTTTGATTCGGCCACTACTGCTGTTTATACGTGAGGAATAAAAAAAGAGCACTCTTCGAAAGTTTTTCTTTCAAAAAGTGCTCGAATAATCGGTTTCCCGATACAATTCAAGAATGACAACTCTTCACCACGCTTCATGATAATTCGTGATTCCCTTTGAATTTGTTGTCAAAATGTTGTCAAAATGAATTTTTGCTGTCAAATCTGAAGGTCATTTCTTATCCTTAGTAGAGCTTCGCTCCTGCCGGAATACTGTCATCCAGCATCAGCAGATTCAGTCCTTCTTTTCCATCGTACTCATACACTGCACTGATCAGCATACCCTCGGAGTCGATGCCCATCATCTTCCTCGGCGGCAGATTTGTGATAGCCACACAGGTCTTTCCAACCAGCTCTTCCGGCTCGTAATACTCGTGAATTCCGCTTAAAATCGTGCGTTTCCGGTCTGTTCCGTCGTTCAGTGTGAACTTCAGAAGCTTCTTGGACTTCGGAACTGCCTCGCATGCTTCTACCTTTACAACTCGGAAATCGGACTTGCTGAAGGTGTCAAAATCAACGGCATCCTCGAACAGCGGCTCGACTTTCACCTTGGAAAGATCGATCTTCACAGCCGGCTCGGATTCTTCTTTCTTGTCCGATTTCTTGCCTTCGGCTCCGCCGATGCTCTTCATTGTCGGGACGATTTAGGACATCGTTTCAATTCTTGCTATAACCCAACATAGTTCAAAATAAGTCGCAAATCAGATTTTTTCAAAATCCTACTTTACTTTATTTTCGATTAGTTTCGTGGGGGCTTTGTGTAAGAATTGATGTAAATGATGTAAATGCTTTTATCCACCAACTATGAAGTCCGTATCAATTTAATCTGTCAAACCGACACTTTATTATACTCATTTTTGAAGTAGGAGTCAAGACCTTCAAATTCGGACTTCCTCAGCTCCTTTGTTACATCGGTATAGATGTTGAGCGTAGTTGAAATATCCTTATGACCGAGCGTGTCCTGAATAACCTTAACATTTACCCCTGCTTCGCACATTCTTGTTGTGAAAGTGTGCCTTAAAGAATGGCAGCTAAAATGCGGGAGCAATACTTCTGCATTTTCATCTTTCAACAACTGCTCATCGTTACAGTCACGAATAATACGGCGAATTGCTTTGTTGAGGGTTGCCTGATGTTGCGGCTGACCGAAACGGTTGATGAAGATAAAATCGGTGTATCCGTCAACAGTCGCTTCACAATGAAGGTCAAGCAATTCCTGTCTTTCTTTTTCCATTAAAAATGCTTCTTTGACGAAACCGAGCATAGGCACTTTTCTTCTTCCTGCCGGGGTTTTGGTTGTATTAACATTGAAGTAACAGCCACGCTTACTGCCCTCGGTACGGTGGTCGTAGTAAACCAGCGTGTGGTTCACATCAATGATACCTTCTTCCAAATCAATATCGCACCATCTTAACCCTGTAACCTCACCAACACGAAGTCCCGTCCCAATCATAACCGCAAACACCGGATACCAATACTTTGATGTCGGAGAGTTTTTCAGATAGTCAAGAAACAATTCTTGCTCCGGCTTTGTTAAGGCTCTACGCTTCTCGGTCTGAAAACAATGGGACTGTTTCAACTCTTTAAGCACATTGTTTGACGGGTTATTCCTGATGTAGTCATCATCGACCGCCATATCCAAAATCTGATGGAGAACCGTATGAATATTATCAATGGTCGCCGGCTTCAGATGGCGTTCGTCTGCAAGGTAATTATAGAACCTCTTTATATCTGTTTTTCTCAGAGACGATACAGTCTTTGAACCTATCTGATGACGGACAAAGGTCTCATACATATACTTATAGTTTTCAAAGGTGTTGTTTTTCAGACCTCGCTTCAAATCCTTCCAAAGCTCATAAATGTCATTGACCGTTGTGTATCGAGCTTCTGCCTTAATGCCATCGCTCTTGTCTTTTGCGATTTGTTCCTCTTTATATCGCAGTTCATCAAGTGTCTTGGCATACACATAACGCCTTTTGTGGTTGGCGTCCGTCCAACTGAAATGGTATGTACCATCGGCTCTCTGTGATTCGCCTGTACGAAGCACTACTCTTGATTTGTCTTTTCTTTTTGTTCTTGGCATAACTTTTTCCTCCCTTAAATACAAAATTGCTTATCAAGATAATCAATAAACTTGTCTCGGATTACACAGACCTGAACACCGTTAGTGACAGCAAAGGGACAATCGCCCCTCATTATGATTTGCCTGATTTTTGTCCTGCCGATACCGGTGTACTCAGCTGCTTCCTCAACCGTTAGAACCTTCTTCTCCCAAAAGGGAGCATTTTCTTTTCGCTTATCAAGTAAGACTCTGTAAGCTAAAACATCGCTGTCCATAAGCCCTCCTTCCTATATTGAGTACATTTTCTCAATGTACTCATCAAAAACTCGTCTCTTAATCATTCGTCTGTTTCCTACCCACAGCACGAACGGGCATTTTTCTTGGCTTGTCATCTCATAGAGTTTGTCTCTACCTATGCCTGTGTAAGCGGTCGCTTCATCAATCGTAAGGTAAGGCTTTACCCAAACCGGCACGGTTTCCACCCGATTACCTGAATTGTTCAATTCAGCCTGCTTATTTCCCATAACACCACCTCCATCAGAGGAAATACTGCGATGACAGGTATTCCTCAAATTGTTTTCTTTTAATCAATCGCTTTGCTCCGTTCCAAAGAACGAAAGGGCAATCTTCGCTATTCGACAGTTCTTTTATCTTTGATGCGCCAATACCCGAATATTCCGAGGCTTCTTCAACTGTAAGGTTCATCTTCTTCCAAATTGGGACACTCGACATTTTGGATTTAAGTTGTTTGTCAGACATACGCTGTAACCTCCTTGCCTTTGGTGATTACATCATACTCAAAAGTCTGCGGTACGCCAATTATGCGAATCGGCTCATCGCAGACTTGACTTTTTCCTTAAATCGAGTATTGCCTTTCAATAAATTCGTCAAAGACTTTCCTTTTAATCATTCTTCTGCTACCAATCCAAAGAACAAAAGGACAATCCTGACTTTCCGTCATTTCATAAAGCTTTCCCATTCCAATACCGGAATAAGCTGCCGCCTCCTCAATAGACAGGTTTGGTTTACACCAAAGAGGAATGTTGTAACGCTTCTTTTTTTCACTGCTATTTGACATTCCTGCACCCCTTTCCTTTGACCGAGGTGCGTTTGTCATAAACGATGTAATCCCAACCGCTGTTATTGCACTTATCGCAGTGGTCTTTGCTTTTCGCAAACGGGTCAAGACGCCTGACAACATAGTTTGGGTCGTGGATATAGTCGCTCAGGCACTTGGGGCATAAGCAACGAACATCTCCGTTTCTGTCTGTGTTGTAAATCCATAAACCGAAAGTCTTTTTAAGAGCTGCGTTAATTTGCTTCCAAAGCCTTTCATCGTTTACCGAACCAATGTAGTCTGTCAGTTCATCCTTATTGACGGTCTGTATCTGTTCAAGAAGAACCATTGACGGCTTCTTCAGACCGAAGTCCTCACCCAAAATGATGTGTGAAGGAAGATACTTCTTTTTCATCACAGCCGTAACAGCCGCAACAATAATTGTCGGAGCGTTTGCATTAAAGTTGTCCGCCTGAATTACCATTACAGGTCTCTCTCCCGACTGGACAGACCCCTCTCTTTTTCCAAAATCGTAGTAGAATAAATCTCCACGCTGAATTTCTTTTCTCTGCATATATGTATAACCTCTCTGCTCATTTATTATTGAAAGTGCATTTCGTATCCGGATTTGAAATAACCCCTTCACTCATTTGGACAAAGGGGGTCAAAATGCACACCCAAAATCAGAGGTTTTCATAAAATTTCTTGAAATTTTTTCTTGCGGCGGCAATCGACTTATCTACAACGCTGTAATATACGCCTTCTTCCTTTGCGATTTTTCTTGAACTCATACCTAACAAAATCGCTTTAATCAGTCTTTCTCTCTGAACAGGTTTCAGCATTTCCAATACCTTTCTGACTTTCGCAATTTCCAACTGGCGAAGCTGTTCCTTTTCTTCCTCAATCTGTTTTTCCTCCGCTTGCTCAAACGGGTCAACAAACGGAGTAATCAGTTCCCGGTGGAATTGTTCAGAGATGTCATCTTCATACCCGTACACATCGATTGTTCTTTTTGCTCGCTTTTCGTACTTATCGTTGTTTCTGTATGACTCGTCAATCACTTCTCCCTGAGCCATAGAAAGCAGAATGAACGGAGTGTACCGACGGATAACATCAGGGTATTTAACCCACAATTCTTCTTCCGCCAGTTCTGTTACAATCGCCCATTTCTCCGTGCCGGTGTAACCGTGGTACTCATACCGCAGATTGATGAGTTTGCAGTCGTTCGCAAATAATAATTCCTGTTGTTCTAATGAAAGTTTTGTCATTGTCGTAATCTCCTTGAATTTGAATTTTTGAATTTGGTTGAAATCAAAAATTCGGAGATTACGGATACTTGGCGATATAAGCCAGCCACTTATATGTCACGGTCTTGCTCCTTTCGGGAGCGACAAAAAAGCCGGACACCAAGAACATTAGGATATTTCTATCCCTTAATTCTCAGCGTCCGGCAATTTGATGACTCAGGAGCTTTCGCTCAAGGACTCGTGGCTCGGTACATCTGCCCGATATTTAATTGTTCGCTCTGTTATTACTTCTTGTTAATCTGTACTTGACCGTTCCCTTGCGTAGGGATAGGTCAACCTCTACTACTCTGTGGCAGTTCGGACATTTCAGTTCAATCACGCCTGTTGTCATTGTTACCTTGTCAAAAATACGCCAGCCACAGTTTTTGCACCTTACGATTATCTTTTGTTCCAACGATTTCATAGCTCGCTCACCTCCGGATAAACCGTAACCAAATCAAAAGGATTATCAAGATACTCCTTTTTCAAAAGTCCGAGCTGTTTCATTCGTATAGCAAGTGCTTTTTTGGAACACCCTAAAAAATCGGCAAGTGCATCAAATCTCTTATATACGCCCGGATAGTATATTTTGTTCAGGCATTCAATCTTTTCGCCGAGACTGAACAGATACATTCCTTGTTTTATGAGGTTTTCAGGAATAAGAATAGCAGCTCCAAGCGTGTTTGCCTGCCATTCCTCCCAATCGGATATTGGCTTATTCCTCTCGGAATTTGCCTTGTAATAATGTACTCCGGCAGATTTCTGTGTTACACCGTAATCATTCGGGAACAACATCTTAAATATCTGATGGCTGCCCTCGTGCATTAAGGTGAAATTCTTTCTGCCTTTCAGCTTGCTGTCAAAGTTCAAGTCCTTTTCCACAAGAACGGTTTTCCCGTCCAAAAAGAAAAAGGCTTCGTTATCATCATCTTCAAATACCTGAACACCCATTTCCGTAAATGAGGTCATTCCGAGAATACTACCGTCATAGGATAAGTGCTGGTATTCGACATTCAATCCGAGAACCTTCTCCAAGAGAAGCTCCGGGTCAATTCTGTATATTTGTGTGTTACGGACATCAGGAAGTGCCATATATGCCTGAACATACTTGTCGGCAATCGCTTCGATGTCAAATCTCGATAAATGTTTCAAGTTACAAAACCTCCTACCATTAGGATTTTGCTTCTACAAACCACTTTCCGTTTTCTTCGTCGAACAGAAATGTGGGCTTGCCGCAAATCTGTACCGTGTAGCGGATACCGGTTCCTCCGACTTTGGTGGAAGCCGCACGGCATTTCTGAATTACACGGTCTATCTCATATTTTTCATCATTCTCAAACTTGATGAAATTCGGACGAGCCGTCCCATCAGGTCTGTGTGTTACATTTACTTCAACATAAACTTTTCTTCTATCGGATTCCATTTCTATACCTCGTAATTTCTCAAAGTCAAAACTAATCTTCCCAAGTGCTTGTATCCGTCGATGTTCTTATCCGACACCCTGTACTTGGGTCGGTCATCTCCGGCAGTATTGATGTAACAGGCAAGCCTTCCTTTCTTAAAGCGTTTTTTCCGGTCAAAGAACAGGAACATTCCCTCATATATACCGTAGTCGGTAAAATGGTTTCCGCCGTCCGCACGGAAGATAACAATATCTTCGCTGCACCCCTGCAAAAAGCAGTCGGGCATCGTAACATAAGCCGTAACCTCTTTTTCGTCAATCACAATAAGCCCTCCTTAACCGACCATACCTGTCGGCATAGTGATTTCGGCTTTTTCCGGTGGTAGCCGCAGGTTCTGACACAGAACCCCATTCCTTATGCTGTCCTTTCCGAAACGCCGTCTGATTTCTTCAACACACTTTTCCATTCGCTCCAATTTATCCTGCTTTGCGGCGTCCATAAACATATCTATTTGACGGGGCGTGTCTTGTGGAATAAGATTTATGGCTTGTACTGTCACAGAACGGATAGGGTTGTTCCACCCATATCTTTTTTCAAATAACTGAAAAGCGGTCTTTGCAATAATCATCGGAGACTGTGTAGGAAGTGCAATCTTCGTCTGCCATTGCCTTGTATTGAGTGTGTTGTCTCTAATATGTATTGCGACACCTTCTGCACTCAGTCCGTGAACACGGAGCTTGTGTCCAATGTCTTGGGTCAATTCGAGAAACACGGGCCACACCTGCTCCGGTTTCTCTAAGTCTGCAACTGTTGTTATACCGTGTCCTACACTTTTTATAGGGGAAACGAAGTCTTTCTTGGCAACAAGGGAAAGGTCGTTGCCGTTGGCATAGTTCCATAAAACTACTCCGTTCTTTCCTAATCTTCTGCGTAAGAACTCAGGGTTGATATTCGCTAAATCCCCGATGGTACGAATACAATAGCTGTCAAGCACTCGCTGGGTTGCCCGTCCTACACCGAGCAGGTCAGCGGCAGGAAGTCCCCAAATCTTTTCTCTAAATGTGTCCTTTGGTATCACGGTTACTGCGTCCGGTTTCTTCATATCCGAGCCAAGCTTCGCAAATATCTTATTAAAGGAAACACCCACAGAAATCGTCAAGCCGAGTTCAAACTTCATCGTTTCACGAATTTCATTTGCCACCTTTTCCGGCGAACCGAAAAGGCTCCCTGTCCCGCTAATATCCAGCCAACATTCGTCCATACCATACGGTTCAACTTGGTCGGTATATCGCTCATAAACGCTTCTCGCAAGCTTTGAGTATTTGATATACTCCTCATAATGGGGCGGTACTACAACCAAGTCCTTGCACTTCTGTTTAGCCTGCCATACTGCGTCCCCGGTTTTCACATCAAAAGCCTTTGCTTTGTAGTTCTTAGCAAGCACGATACCGTGTCGTTCCTCAACAGAGCCGCAGACAGCAATCGGATATTTCTTTAATGCGGGGTCGAGCATACATTCGACGCTGGCATAGAAGTTGTTCATATCACAATGAAGTATGCTTCGTAACATTTTTTGAACCCCCTTGACATTTTGGGTAGTTTGGTGTACACTATGTATAGTTCAACTTCCCAATTCATATTATATACACTTCAACTGTACTTGTCAAGAGCAAATGGGTAGTTCAACTGTAAATATTCTTTTAAGGAGTGAAATCACAATGACATTCGGTGAAAAAGTCAAGGCTGAAAGAACAAAGCTTGGTATGAGTCAAGATGAGTTGGCAGCTAAAATCGGCGTAACCCGACGCATAATTGGTTCTTATGAAAATGATAAATCCCGTCCGAGAGGAATGGAAAGATATAAGAAGCTGGCAGAATCCTTAAATGTAAATGTGAATTATCTGCTGTCTGAGGATGACGCTTTCATCGCCGATGTAGAGGATAAATACGGACGCAGAGGGGCAAGACAGGCTCAGGAGTTGCTTGCAGAAGTTACCGGCCTGTTTGCCGGCGGCGAAATGGCTGACGAGGATATGCGTGAAATGGTTGACGCTATTCAGGAAGCATATCTTATTGCAAAGAAGAACAATAAAAAATACACCCCGAAGAAATACCGCAAAGACGAGTAATCCTCAAAGTGAACTAAGTCCAATATATGGGACACATATTAGTTTATAATTTATTATAGGGTTGATATCCGATATACTATAATATGGGAGGTGAGCCGGATTGGGGTATTACACTACGGCTGAAATTGTGAAAATCGTAAACAAGCTCATTGACCGCTGCGGTACTCGTGACCCATACAAGGTCGCAAAAGAGCTTGGTATCAATATCATCTACCGGAATTTTGACAAGCAGCGTGGAGCATATAAAGTTATTCTGAAGAACCGCTTTGTTTTTCTTAAAAACGGTATGCACCCGGTCGTGGAGCAGATAGTGCTATGGCACGAAATCGGACACGATGTTCTCCACAGGCAAGAAGCGGTTGCTGTCGGCGGATTCAAAGAGTTCAACATCTTTGATATGAGAGAGAACCGTATGGAATATGAAGCAAATATCTTCGCTTCTCAGGCTTCGCTCCCGGACGACGCCATTTTGGAATACATTGAAAACGGCTTTGACATTCAGCAGATTGCACGGGCAATGTGTTCCGACATAAACCTAATTGCTCTGAAAGTAGATACGCTGATTGCACAAGGCTATCAACTTCGCAAACAAGAACACCGAAACGATTTTCTAAAATACAATCACAAAATGTAAGACCGTCAAGTCTCAAATGAGATCTGACGGTCTTGCTTTTTACATACACCCCCCAAATTATAAGTCTCATTCTTGGGAACAGCGTAAGGTTGGAGAGCTGCTTATAGAGCGTAACGAACAAGCACCAATGAACGAAGAATATCCGCTTATGGCGTTTATTGCAAATGAAGGCGTTGCACCTAAAGGCGAGCGATATGACCGAAGTTCACTTGTAACAGACACCGAGAATAAGCTATACAAAAGAACTGAATTTGGAGATTTTATTTATAGTTCAAATAATCTTGAAACTGGCTCAATAGGGCTTAATAAGTATGGAAAAGCCTGTATTTCTCCCGTTTATAGCATTTTTCACCCTACCGGAATTGCCGACTCTAATTTTTTGGGACGAAGATTGGTAAGAAAAGATTTTATAAATTCAATGGTTAAATGGCGTCAGGGAGTTATCTACGGTCAATGGAGAATACACGAGTCAGATTTTCTGAAAATTGAAATTTCTGTTCCTTCGGTTAAAGAACAGAGACAAATCGGTACTTTTTTAGATTATCTCGACAACCTTATCACCCTTCATCAGCGTGAGTTTTTTTTGTCAATTTAAGCTTGATAACGAACGCATTACCAAATCAACATCTTTATTCTCAAGTTCTTGAATAATGTGGAGATATGTTTTCTGCGTTGTTGTCATACTCGAATGTCCTAATCTCTGTGCCACGCTTGCTATTGATACTCCGGCAAACAAAAGAAGTGAAGCGTGAGTGTGTCTCAGCCCGTGAACGGAAATAACCGGTATTCCTGCATTCTTGCAATGTCTTGTCAGAATATCGTTGACCGTTGAATTATACACATTCCCCGATATGAAAATCGGTTCATCTTGAGGTAGCCCTTTGACCAATGTAGAAAACTGAATAATAAGCTGCCAATCAATTTGAATTTTTCGTACCGATGATTGATTCTTGGTAGGCAAAAAACCACCTTTGCCTTTATAATCCCAAGTCTTGTTGATGGAAAGGGATTGCCTTGAAAAATCAAAGTCCTGCGGCGTTATAGCCAGTGCTTCAGAAAAACGCATACCTGTTTTGGCAACAAGAAGAATGAACCAATCCCAATTTAACTCTTGTCCTAAATCCAAATCCGAAAGAAGCTTGTGCAGTTCAAACTGATTGAGATACTTAATCTTCTTGTATCTCGGCTTCTTACCTTTGATGATAGCTTTTCTTGTTGGGTCTCGCTCAATGAGACCTTCATCAACAGCGTCTAATATAGCCCCTTTGAGCTGATGGTGGAAATCCATTGTTGTTTGTCGCTCGTGTTCCTTCGCATAATCATTCAACAGTTTTTGATATGTAATGCGTGTCAATTCGCATACTTTCAAATCCGGAGCCAATCGCTTAATCCAAGACTGGGTAAGCAAATACTTGTCCATCGTGACCTTCCTTATCGCCCCTTCCTTGTACACAGTAATCCATTGTGCGTAATAATCGTAAAAAAAGTCTGTTTTATTTATGTTATTCAGCATAAAATCCTCCTGTAAAATAAGTTGACTCACGCTGATGAAGGGTGATAAGGTGGTCGAGGCTGCGGAAATATTTGCCGATTTGCTGCTGTTCCGTTGCTGAAAGTGGAAGCATAACGCTTACTTTACCTATCTCGTCCTTGTTTATTTTCATAGGAATAGCTGTTTTGAGCGTTCTATTAGCTAACCCTTTTTGAACATAATCCGATTGAATAGCATTACTCAAAAAATAGGGGTCTGTGCTATTGTATTTCAACAATGCAAGGCTTACATAGTACGCTTTTAAGCCATTATCAGTTACAACATTCGTAGTTCCAACATCACCTATTCGAGTCATTAAAATATCATTTTCCTGTGGATATACTTTGTAATCTCTCTTAAAATCTTCTTCAGAAATGAATTTTGAAGATTTTAATGTAGCTATGTTTTCTACTGACAAAAACATAACTCCGCTGTTTTGATAATTTGGTGTCTGATGAACACCATCGTATATTCCAACTATATCTCCCAACTTACGCTGTTCCCAAGAAACAGCAAAGGAGCCAAGGGGGGAAACCCCTGACTCCTTCCAAGTTTTGCTCTTTATCCATTTAATTCCGGCATTTCAATTTCAAATCCACCGCCGAGAATGAACTCACGCAGCAAATTGTCAACTTTGACATTGACTTTGGGTGGTATAATCTTTGTTCCCTCTATCTTTTCAAAGTATTCTTTTGCTTTCGCCTTATTTACCGTTTTTTTCAAATCATCATAACGCCCGAACTCATTTATATTGGTTGAATTCAAACGCAAACTCATAATAGTACGAAGTTTTACTTCGTCTACTCCCAAAGCAACGGCAACTCGGTGAATTTGGTCGTCTTTAGCTTTCGATAAATACTCTGTTATATAATCGCGAAGCGTTTTACCCTCAGTTATTGCAACATCTCCTCTTTGAATATCGTGGAGGAATATATTTGCATACTTTTGTTCTTCCTGAGAAAGTGTAGCGAAAGTCTTGTGAAGTTCTGTTTCAGCCTGTTCAACTGCTTCTGCGGAAGCTCCTTCAAGATTTAACAATTTCAGATATTTCTCAAAACGAGAGTTCATATAATCTGCGTCAATCAATCCGGTATCTATTTCTGTGATATATCCGACAAGGTCATAAGGAACATCATCACCAGTTCCTCCACCGCCACCACCGGATAGCTCTTTATATCTCAGAACCAGCACCAAGTATGTCTTTTCGTCGAAAGCCATCTCAATGATTTCTCCGGTATTGGCATCTGTATAACTTGTAACTTCCCATTTGAACCCTTGAATTTTTGCGGCTTCTAAGTAGGAGTTAAGCTCCTTAAAATCTTTTGCGAACTTCCTGCATACAGAAACATCGGATGGCAGCTTTTCAAAGTTTTCTATGCCTGCATTGGAAAACAGCTCTGATATATCTTCATACAGTTCATTCATCATCTTAAGGTTTTCAACAAGATGTTGAACGAATAGACCTAACGGCTTATCTCCCGAATACAGTTTAACAGCAGCATTTATATTCCGCTCCATTGTATGGGGTTTTCTATAATAACGGATTGTTCCAAAAGGCTTATCCGGCCCGAACAATCTGTTTGTGCGAGAGAACGCCTGAATAATGTTCTCATACAACAGTACCTTGTCCATATACAGTGTGTTAATCCACTTGGAGTCAAATCCGGTAAGCATTTGGTCAACAACAATGAGTAGGTCAATTTGTTTTTCCGGCTCATTCGCTATTCTTTCATAAGGTTTCTTATGTGCCAATCGAGCAGCAATGTCCTTTTTCATTTTAGCGAATGTCGGAATAGTAAAGTCCTGACCATATCGTTCGTTATAGTCCTCTATTATCTCGACGAGTCCGGCTTCCTTAAATGCAACACCGCCGCCATTGTCGATGTTCGGGTCAAACAATGCCGTAACCTTCAATTCAGGTTTCATTTCCTTTATCATACGATAGTAATTGATGGCTTCCGGTATGCTACTTGTAGCGAAAATCGCGTGGAATTTGCTGTTATGGCTCAAAGTGACCCAGTTTTCCAATATATCCTTTACAACGGTAGTGGTATGTTCTTCGGTCTGATATTGAACATTAGGAATATAATCTTCAATACCCTTGATATAGTCTCCTTTGTTGTCAAAATGTCCTACCATTCCAACCTGACTGGCATCCATATATTTATAGTACACCTTGCTTTTTATCGGGTCAGAAATCGCTTCTTCCTCAGTCTGTGCTTTCGCTTTTTCCAATGCGACAACCTTTCGCACATCTTTATCCTTAAAAGTCAAGACCTTATATGGGTCAAAACCAAGCACATTTTTATCACGGATACCGTCTGCGATACTGTATCTGTGAAGTTCATTTCCGAACACTGTCGTAGTTGTGTTCTTTTTCTTTTGGTTTTCATCTTGAATTGGTGTGCCTGTAAAACCAAAGAAAATTGCTTTTGGGAAGGTAGTCTTTATTGTGATTAACATATCCCCAAAGGTAGAGCGATGAGCTTCATCGACGATAAATACAATTCGCTTTCCGTTTATGTACTCGATATCACTTGCTTTCAGTCCGCCTGCTTCATCTTTGATATTGCTCATCTTCTGAATAGATGTAACAATAAGCGTATCGGCAGGGTCGGTGCTTTTAAGTTTTGTTATTAGCACCCCTGTATTTTCCGTCGCCTGAACAGACTCGTTTTCATCGGCAAACCCACGATATTCTTTGAGCGACTGTGTTCCAAGCTCAATCCTATCCATCAAAAAGATTACTTTATCGGCGTCTTTGGAACTGGCGATTAACTGAGCAGACTTGAAACTGGTCATTGTTTTACCCGAACCGGTAGTATGCCATACATAACCGCCAAGCTGATTACCGGCTTCCCACTTTGTCTTGGAAACTTTATCGGAAATAGCACTTGCCGCAAAATACTGATAGCTTCGCATAACCTTGAGTACGCCATCAGAATCATCAGCAACAGTATAGAAGCCGATTAACTGATGAGCCATAGGAATGGAAAGCAGTGTTGAAGCCACCTTATCCCACTCATTTATCGGTTCGTTATTGTAATCTGCCCAGTGAAAATAGTAATCTGGGTTAAATTTCCCGTCCGGACCGGGATTTGCAAAATATACAGTCTCATTCGGCTCCATTGCTACAAAAATTTGCACCAGTGAGAATAAGCCGCTGAAAATCCCTTCTCCTGAGTATTTTTCTATTTGGTGATATGCCTGACTTACCGGCACTCCGCTTTTCTTTAATTCGATATGGATAACAGGCATACCGTTGATTAGCAACATCAAATCTCCACGACGGTCATTGAGGATTTTTGACTTTGTTGGAAACTTTGGTTGTTGAACAATTTGATAGCGGCTCTGACCGGCAGCGATTTCACGGCGGTCATATATTTTCAAACTTACTTCTTTTCCAAAATGAAGTTTGTCCTCAGGGTTATCCCTTATTACGGACACACTTTTACCATTAATAAAGCCATTGAGCTTTAGCGGTGTCCTTAAATTCTTTATTTGCTCCAAAATCTGCTGCATTTCGCCGTCTGTCAACGGATAATCGTTCAAACGGTCAATATCTCTATTGTTTTCAAAAAGAATGTTTGCCCAGTTTTGAAGCAAATCTTGTTCAGAGTAGTTTTTAAGGACTTCTTTTTCCCATCCTTTTTCGGACAGAATTTTTATCAAAGCCTCTTCAAAATCCGACTCTTTATTAAAAATCATTTAGATTTCCTCCTTACTTTCAAAATTCGCCAATTTTACTCAAACAAACATCTTTTCAAGGCACGCTTTTTTGAGATTTTTCAGTTTTTCTAACTCACGCTGATGAAGGGTGATAAGGTTGTCGAGACTGCGAAACACAGCAACAATCCGGTCTTGTTCTGCTCTTGTTGGAAACGATACAGTTACCTCTTGAATGTCCGAATTATGGATATGAACAACTGATTTCCCTTGTGCCTTTTTTGCCAGTTCTTTTTGTGGTTCACCATTTGAAATAGTAAGAGCTAAAAACAACGGGTTAATGAAGTTGAATGGACGAAGAATATTTAGGTCTCCACCAAGTAAAATCCCTGATTTTTCAACGGCTGAAGCCCTTGCAATGTCCTCGGCTGTCTCTCCCGAAGCAGGTATTATTACTTCATTACCTTGACTATAAATAGAGCCGTCTTTTGGAGTGGCAAAAGTATCAACTTCGTCAATAGCAAATTGATACTTTGTGTAGAGTCTGCCGTATAGTATTATCGGTGTTCCGTTTTCCGTCAAATCGCTCTTGGAATAGCCATTTCCTTTTGAATAATCAGCAATGTCCACAGCCTTACGCTGTTCCCAAGCGTCAGAAAATCCCTTAAAGCGGATTTCCGGAACATTTGAGCCATTTTTCGGAAACATTTTTTCAAGCATGGACTTTTTTACATTGGTCAATTTGTCATACTTACGCTGATGAAGGGTGATAAGGTTGTCGAGACTGCGAAATACAGCAACAATCCGGTCTTGTTCTGCTCTTGTTGGAAACGATACAGTTACCTCTTGAATGTCCGAATTATGGATATGAACAACTGATTTCCCTTGTGCCTTTTTTGCCAGTTCTTTTTGTGGTTCACCATTTGAAATAGTAAGAGCTAAAAACAACGGGTTAATGAAGTTGAATGGACGAAGAATATTTAGGTCTCCACCAAGTAAAATCCCTGATTTTTCAACGGCTGAAGCCCTTGCAATGTCCTCGGCTGTCTCTCCCGAAGCAGGTATTATTACTTCATTACCTTGACTATAAATAGAGCCGTCTTTTGGAGTGGCAAAAGTATCAACTTCGTCAATAGCAAATTGATACTTTGTGTAGAGTCTGCCGTATAGTATTATCGGTGTTCCGTTTTCCGTCAAATCGCTCTTGGAATAGCCATTTCCTTTTGAATAATCAGCAATGTCCACAGCCTTACGCTGTTCCCAAGTGTCATCAAATCCTGCGAACCTAAGCTGAGGTTTTGCATTTTTTTCAGTCATTTTGCACACCTCCCAGCATTTTTTTGAACTCACTCAGTCCGAGCATATCAAATTCGTTGCCTTCAAGGTCGTCAATCATTGCAGAAAGAGTATTTTCTGTTTCGGAAATCTGAGCTTCCACCTCGGCAAAGGTAGTCTCGTATTTCTTAGTCAGTGCTTCAAGTTTTGATACCAGTTCATTTACTATACTATCCGGAAGTTTCATAAGACTTTGAATAAGCGGAGTAATCCATTTGTCTTTTAAGAGGTCAATAACCTGTTCATCGGATAGACTTTCGACGGTCTCTTTTGTCTTGCCCTCAAGTAGTCCTGCATCTTTTTTTATTGCCGCTTTAAGCTCTTTTTCTTCTGTAGCCAGTGCAGCCACCTTGCGGAGTTTTTCTTTTGTCTCAGGCTCAACGCTGTCGGATTTCAATGCTTTTTTGATTTCGGCATTTACAAATCCGTCCTCGCTTGCATAATCGCCTTCTTTTTCTTCCTCAGTAAGGGAATCGAACAATTCCTCATATTCTGAAGCGATTTCACTCAAGCGATTTTCTTTTGTTTTTAATGCAGCTCTATCATCCGCAAGGAGCGTATCCTGAATTAAATCAAACGGAATAATACGACCTACCCAGCCCTCCTGAACTTCTTGCTCTTTTCCGTCCTTTTTCTTGATGACCATATTGGGGTCAACTCTTTTTGTAGCTTCAAATCCTTCTGTTTGAATTATTTCTAAATCAACTGCGATTTTTGTCCAATCGTCATCAAGCAATTGATATGCTTCATACTTATCAACCAACGGAATATCTTTTAATCGCTCAAATATATCGGCAGAAAGAGTCGCTTCTGCCTTTGAAATATTCAAGGCGGTCATCTTTTCAATAAGTTCATCATACAAATACTCATCAAAGCCGCTGAATACATCACGATATTTATTCTCAAATGAGCAGACATCGGAGTGTTCTTTAATTGCTTTCTTAATGTTTTCTACTCTCAAATTGCAATAAGCAGAAGAAGTGTTTTCAAAAAGAGCATTTCTAAGTTCCGGGAAAGCAATCCAATACTCTTTGAGTTCATCTATCTCAGAAAGAGGAAGTCCACCGAACATAGAAGCATAAATATCCCAAGACTCGGCAGCTTCTGACGAGTCAACATATCGTGGAATATTCAGGTTATACTCATTCTTTCTGATTTCATCTCTGCTGACAACCTTTGAGAATTTTTGTACGCTTTCTCGTTTCGTTACAACATCAACAATTCTCTTAATATCAGAAGCACGGAGCTTATTGTTCTTTCCAACCTTAATAAATCCTTTTGAAGCGTCAACGATAAGTACATCTGTGTTCGAGCGTTTCTGCTTTAACACCATAATAATCGTAGGAATACCGGTTCCAAAGAATATATTCGCCGGCAATCCGATGATGGCGTCAATGTGGTTCTGTTCAATAAGGTTTTTGCGAATTTCTCCTTCTTCACCGCCTCTGAATAAAACACCGTGAGGAAGTACAATAGTCATAATACCGTCGCTCTTAAGGTGGAAAAGGTCGTGCAATAAAAATGCGTAATCAGCTTTTCCTTTTGGCGCAAGTCCAAAACGAGCATATCGAGGGTCGGTCTCTTTATCTGTTGGATTCCAAGCCTGAGAATAAGGCGGATTTGAAACCACTGCGTCAACATACAACGGGTCATAAGTACCAATCGGGTCGTTTTCATCGAAATACGGCCAGTCGTCCTCCAAAGTATCTCCATTGCGTGTAACGATGTTATCAGGCAGGATACCACGCATAACCAAGTTCATGCGGGTGAGGTTATATGTATTCTGCTTCAATTCCTGAGCATAGTATTTTATGTTGTTTTCATTATCAATAAACTTAGCAACGCTCTTACCAATATTGATAAGCAAAGAGCCTGAACCGCTTGTCGGGTCATAAATCTTTATTTCATTTCTGTCTTTTAAGTGGTCTGCGACGATTTCAGACATAAGGAGCGATACTTCGTGGGGCGTGTAGAACTCACCGGCTTTTTTACCGGCATTTGCCGCAAACATACTGATAAGATATTCATAGATAAAGCCAAGAACATCGTAATCCTGCTTGCCGTCCATAGGAATATCTTTAATCAAATGAATAAGGTCACTGATAGCCTTGGACTGAGAAGCAGAGCTGTCGCCCAGTTTTGACAGTCCTGTTTGAAGGGTATCAAATACTCCCTCAAATACTTTTTTGTGGGTTGTGTTAATCAAACGGCTAAAAGCAGAAAGAGCGTCACGAACATCTTGAACGCTGAAATCTCTGCCTTTGCTGAGCCAAGTGGAAAACAGGTTATCATAAGAGATAAAATAACCCAAGTTCTTTTGAACACTCTCGACTGTTTCCGAATCTTCCTCTGTCAAATCAGGAAGATACTCGTCAGTCCAATCATTTTCTTTAAGATACTTTACTTCCTTCTCAGATAAGAATTTATAAAAAATAAACCCTAAAATATAGTCTTTATACTCATTTGCTTCTATTTTGGAACGCATTTTATTTGCGGATTCCCAAATCTTTGCTGCCAACTGTTGCTTGTTCATAATCTTCCTCCGATTATATCTATATAGTTATCATAATTTTATCAAATGCTCTGTCCCATAAAACGGACTCAATTTTCTTCGTCAGGAAGAAAATCAATAATATCCTCCACCTTACAATCAAGTGCGGCACATACTTTACCAAGCACATCGGTAGTAACATTTTCATCTCTGCTCATTTTACTCATCGTGTAATGATTGATACCGGCTAAAGCTTCTAAATCCTTTTTCTTCATATTCCTATCAATAAGGATATGCCATAGTTTTTTGTAACTAACTGCCATCTCTATTGCACCTCTTTCTTGGTTTAAGTGTAAGTGTCATTAGTATAGCACAAAAATCAGAAAAATTCAATATAAGTACGATATTTGAAACAAAAGTACAGAGCTTCGTATTTATTAATCCTTGCGAAAGAATTGCCGTGCAAGTAGGTTTTTAATTATTCTTGGGAACAGCGTAAGTTGGGAGATGTAGCAACAGAAATGGTTGCAGGCGGTGATATTGACAAAGATTTAATTCTTGATGAAGGTCGCTATCCCGTTATTGCAAATGCTCTTACCAATGACGGAATTGTTGGCTACTATAATGAGGATTACAGAATTAAAGCTCCTGCTGTTACTATAACAGGTCGTGGAGATGTTGGACACGCAAAAGCAAGAATCGTTGATTTTACGCCGGTTGTAAGGCTTTTGTCATTAAAATCAAATCACGATGTATTCTTTTTAGAGAATGCAATTAACACATTAAAAATTGTTATTGAGTCAACGGGAGTACCGCAACTTACAGTGCCGCAACTTGCGAAATACGAAATATCTTTTCCAAAGTCGCTTGATGAAGAAGAAAAGATAGGCGTATATTTCAATCAGCTCGACGACCTTATCACCCTTCATCAGCGTAATTCCGCTGATTTTGTGTCGCGTTTCTTGTCGGATTTTACAAATACTTGGGAACAGCGTAAGTTAAGAGAAGTGCTTATAAGCCTGCAAAACAATACCCTTTCAAGGGCTGATTTATCATCCGAGGAAGGGATTGCAAAGAATATTCACTACGGGGATATTTTGGTTAAATTTGGTGAAGTGATAGATTTGAAAACTGAATCACTTCCTATGATTGCAGATGAAACAGTTATAGCTAAATACAAGTCATCATTTTTACAAAACGGCGATGTTATTGTTGCGGATACCGCAGAGGATGAAACCGTAGGAAAATGCACAGAAATAGCGGGATTAAGTGATGAAATTGTAATTTCAGGACTACATACAATACCTTACAGACCATTACAAAAATACGCTCCCGGTTACCTTGGATATTATATGAACTCGGCATCTTTTCATAACCAATTATTACCTCTTATGCAAGGAATAAAAGTTACTTCGATTTCAAAAACTGCATTGCAAAATACAGACATTTTATATCCAAAATCAGCGACTGAACAGGCTGCTATCGGCAAATATTTCCGCAATCTCGACAACCTTATCACCCTTCATCAGTGTGAGTACATATTTGAAAAATAAAAAATGAGGTGCGATTGCACCTCAACTACATAGCTTATTATCTTGAACCATCAGGGCGATGGTAGCATTGACCTTTTCTACCGGAGGTTCTTTTCCGTCCGGGGCTATCTGCTTCCAAAATGCCTGTGCCGTAGGGTCAGGGCTTTGCATTGCTGCTCTGATAGCAATTCTCATTTCATTTCTTACTTCCTGTTCGCTTGTTCCGTGTGCTTTTGCAACTTCCTTAATTATGTTCTTCAATATACTTCCTCCTATGTCTTGTGGTGATTGTCTATCACTAACAGTTATAGTTATACCACAACCGATTTGTCGAAGTCCCGCAATACTTGTCGAAAGTATAATTTTTTTCTCATCAAAAAAAGAAAGCCCGCTGATTAGCGGGGTGTTCGTAAGACAGTTAAATAGGCAAAAGGCGTGACGAAAGTGATCACGCCTTTTTTCATGTAAGGATAGCCGCATAGCGGCGCAAGGGATGGATCCCCTTGTACGGAACGCAGTGACGCACCCCAGATATTCAGGGGGCCGAGCTGTTCGGTCTCGCAGAGCGCACATACGGGTTTAACCCGTATAGAAGTGCGCCCTTAGTATCAGTTCGACAAATCTTAATTTGACTTACTTCTTCACTCTTTTTGATAAATGAAGTTCATTATCATCTACATATCCAAGTTTATTATATACAGT